>TARA_R110001592_G_scaffold204617_1_pt1 | contig 55546 bp, 51 predicted proteins | sample TARA_R110001592 | Tara Oceans TARA_R110001592 (sample SAMEA4398387) | marine metagenome | biome: Polar Biome; feature: [SRF] surface water layer (ENVO:00010504); material: water (ENVO:00002006), including particulate matter (ENVO:01000060) such as... | depth 5 m | reverse complement strand
AATTATTATATTTTCAGACTTATGACAAATTACGGACATTCAAAAATTAAATGATATGTTGGGTTTTATCAGTCACGAATACACGAATTTTGTCCATTGTCCATTGTCCATTGTCCATTGTCTAAAATATTATTTTACGTTTCCTTACCAGTAACCATATCACCACAGGAGCACCAATTAATGAGGTAATTGCGTTGATGGGCAATGTTAAATCGCTATTTGGAACTTGGGCAATGCTGTCACAAATAAGCATAATAATGGCTCCAAATATAAATACAGCAGGCAACAATATTTTATGGTTAGACGTATTGAATATCTGCCGTGTCATATGTGGAATTGCTAATCCAATAAAAGCAATAGGTCCTACAAAAGCGGTAATAGTACCAGCTAACAAACTGGTGGCAATTATAATTGTTAGCCGACTTCTTTTAATATTTAAACCTAAACTTTTGGCATAATTTTCGCCTAAGAGCAATGTGTTTAAAGGTTTTATGGATAGAATACCCAATATAATTCCTATACAATAAATGACAATAAAAATAGCCAATTCATTCCAGGACAGATTGCCTAAACTACCGAATCCCCAGAAAATGTATTGTTGCAACTGTTCAGCAGAACCAAAATAGGAGAGAACACTTACAATGGCAGAGGTAATACTTGCAAACATTAGCCCAATAATGAGAATTGCCATAGTATCACGAATTTTTAACGAAACCATCATGACTGATAATAAGACTAAAAAACTTCCTAAACTTGCCGCGATAACCACACTCCATTTTGATATAAGGAACGTTGCAAAAACGCCTCCAAACATGCTCGACCCCAAAATCACTAAAGCGACTCCTAAACTCGCGCCAGAACTTATTCCTAAGACAAAAGGACCAGCTAATGGGTTTCTAAAAAGCGTTTGCATCAAAAGGCCAGAAATACCCAAACCAGAACCAACCAAAATAGCTGTAATTGCTTTCGGGATTCTGTAATTTTGAATTATATATTGAAAATTTTCTTGTTCTGTTGCACTACCAATAATACTTTTAAAAACTTCTTTTAAAGGGATATAAACGGAACCTAAACTTATATTTATTATAAAAACCAGTAAAAGCACAACAATTAGTGCAATAAACGAACTGCTGTATGTTGGTGAGCTAGACAATTATTCTAAAGGTTTATAAAAAAGAGGTTTATAATTTTCTAATAATTCAGGATGACAAATTTTTATCAGATCCTTTAAGACTATATCTGGTCGGGTTATACCCAATTCATAGTACAAGACGCCTCCGGTTTTTCCAGTTGTATTTGTAAATGAATAGATTTTTTTAGTTTGAAAAGCTTTAAACATTGTGTAATGTAAATTGCTTTTTCTCAGTGCATCTAAACTAACAAAATTTGATGGATTCAACCAAATATCAGCATCCTTTGCTTTTGTGAAAACCGTTTCAAAATTAAGACTTAAACTACCGGTTCCTTCGGATTCTTTCCACAAATAATTGGTATTGGCATCTTCTAATAATTGTGCTTCGTTACTTTGTCCATTGGGCAAATACCAAATATCATTAGTCATGGCTCCGCTTAAAACAGTAGGTTGAATTTTAACATGTTTTGCTAATAATTTGGCTTGAAGATATTCTTTTTCGATGGTATTAAAAATGGAATCGGCTTCTTTTTCTTTGTTGTAAAGTAAACCAAAAAACTTTATCCATTCCGCCTTTGCAAGAGGCGAACTTTCAACCCAATCACCGTCATATAGCACTGGTATATTTGATTTTTTAATCATCTCGAAAGTTTTGTTGTTCCCATTAACTCCAAAACCAACCACGACATCTGGGTGCAATTCCAGCAGAACTTCAGTGTTAATGCTTTCATTTTTACCAAGGTCTCTAATTGTTCCGTTATCAATTCGCTTCCTGGTTTTTTCCGAAGAAATATAATCAATTCCTGGAAATCCCATTAATGATTCCTCAACATGTAATAATTCTAATGCAGGGATATGTGTTGTGGAAGTAACCACTATTTTTTTTATAGGAATTTTTAAAATAGCTTCAAAGTCAGCTTTATTTAAATGAACTTTTTGTCTTTCAGGGACCAAAGCGTAACGATACGTTTTTTCAGATTTTGGCCAAGGATTTTTAATTTCCAACATTTTATAGGTCCCATAATCAACAATAGAGAAACCATGGGCATATTTTAAAATAATATGTTTACCAGTGGAGACTTTATCAGTATTTTTTGAAGAATTGTTTTTGCAACCGAAAAGGATAAGAAAAAACAAAAAACAGAATCGATATAAATGAATGATTGGAATTTGTAACAATTGTAACGGTGGTTTATTTATTATTATGTTAATATTTTTTGAATGTCCGTATTTATTCATAATACCATTTTTGTCATTCAGAATGGAGTGAAACGAAATGAAGAATCTATTGAAAATCAATGCGGTTCCTCCTTTGTCGGAATGACAAAATTATTATATTTTCAGACTTATGACAAATTACGGACATTCAAATATTTTTGAATAAAATTCATTGCCATGGGAGACAATTCAAATTTAACAATATATATAGTTGCAGGCGTTAAAATACTTCATTTTTTGGTTGGCTTCATGTATGTGCTTTATAAAATGATCAAGAAAAGTGATCAAGCGTATTGCTTTTTTTAAACATAATCTTTACTTTCGCAACGAAATTTGGTTTTATTCGCTTTTTGTGAATGAATTAAAAGGGAATCAAGTGCGTTGATTTGCGATTTTCAAAATTTAGCTTTACGGTTTATTATAATCGTAATCCCTCAATCGTAATTCATCAATTCTTGAACTGTTCCCGCAACTGTAATCTTAGTTCCGTTTAGGAATGCTTAATAGGACACTTCAAGTCACTGGAAATTATTTCTGGGAAGACAACTGTTAAGACGAGAGTCAGGAGACCTGCCTTTTTCAAAACAAATAAGTCAAACTTTCGGGTTAAAAGTTTACGTATGTTTTTTCATACTATTCTCGAACAATATTATTTAAAATGATTAAAGGAACAAATGTTCTTGGTATGCTGTTTTTTGGGATATCGCTGTTTGGTTTTGGACAACAGCTTCCAATAGCTATCGGGATCGATTCTACACAAGTACAACAGTTAGATGAAGTGGTAATTACCGATTCTAAATTTAAATTAAAACGAGAAAACTCGGGTAAGGTCATTACCAAAATCCCACAAGCTGAATTAAAATATCAACAAGGAAAATCTGTTGCAGAAATTATTAATTCAACCGCTGGTATAGAAATTAACGGAGCCAAAAGTAACGCTGGTCAAAATTTGAATTATTACATTCGAGGCGGAAGAAATAGACAGGTGCTGGTTTTGATTGATGGCGTTGCCATAACAGATGCTTCTCAAATTTCAAATGATTATGATTTAAGGTTGCTAAATGCCGATCAAGTTGAAAGTATCGAGATATTAAAAGGGGCTTCGAGTACTCTTTATGGTTCTGGCGCAGCAACGGCGGTTATTAATATTAAATTGAAAGAAGCCTCAAAAAAGCCTATATCTGCAAATTTCAGAAGTGTTATAGGAAGTAATCAAAATCAGGACGAAAAGGCTTATAGCATTGAAGATTTTAGAAATTCAGTTTCTCTTAACGGTACTTTAAATAAATTTAGTTATTTGGCCAGTTTTGGAAATCAATATACTGGAGGTTTGTCATCACTTTCAGGAGAAATAGAACCAGATAAGGATATTTTTAACTCTACTAACGGAAATTTAAAATTAGGATATACATTTTCTAAAAAATTTAGGATGACTGTTTACGGAAGTTTCGATGATTTTAAGGCGGATTTTGATGACACGTATTCTGGGCCGGAAATAGAAGATGTCTCAAAGACTGATCAATCTCGATTCGGTGTGTCTTCGGAATTAAAATATAAAAACGGAAGTATCACTTTAAATGCTGCTTATAATAATACAAACCGTAAAATAAGTTCAAGTTATCCTGCTGTTTATAAAGCTGAAAGCTTTGTTGCAGATTTATTTAACAGATATAAATTTAATGATAAAGCCTATTCGGTTTTAGGATTAAATCTTCAACAAAATAATATGGAAAGTTCTACAATTCCTTACGGAAGCTCAAATTTATCACAGAGTATAAATCCTGATATTGCAAAGTTCACAATTGTTGATCCATATATAAACATGGTTTATGTATCTGATTTTGGATTAAATATTAATGCTGGTACTCGTTTAAATAACCATTCGGAATATGGTTCTCATTTAGTTTATAGTTTAAATCCATCCTTTAAAAAAGGTCTTGATTTTGGTTATATAAAAGGATTAGCTAGTTATAGCACGGCCTATATTACACCTTCATTGTACCAACTGTTTGAACCAACTTACGGGAATTCAGATTTAAAGCCAGAAGACAATAAAACCATTGAAGTTGGTGCAGAAGTTAATATTGCTCATAAGTTAACTTTTAGTGTTGTATATTTCAACAGAAAGGAAACTAATTTTATTGATTTTGTAGATTTGGGAAATTACGTATTTAAATATAAAAACAGTGAGAACTCTTTTATAGCGAGTGGGATTGAATTTGTGGCCGACTTTAATATAATAAAAGGATTAAAGCTTAAGGGAAATGCAACTTACACTAGCGTGGATAATAGTTTAAGCTTAAGAATTCCAAAGGTTAAAATAAATTCGGCTTTATTATATGAAGCGTCTGAATCTATGTTTTTAAGTTTGTCATATCAATTTAATGATAACCGGGCAGATTCAGTTTATAATTCAACTACGTATCAAAATGACATAATAGATTTAAAATCTTACAACATTTTTGATTTTTATATCAGTCATAAACTCATCAATAACAAAGTGTTGCTATTTGCAAATGTGACTAATATTTTAAATGAATCATATCAAGAATTGTACGGCTATTCAACACGGGGACGGAATGTAAGTATTGGCCTAAATATTAATTTATGACACGTATAAAAAATATCCATAGATCTGGTTTTTAAGAACTTTTTATTCTTTTGTAAAAAAGCCTTTATCTATATACATTTCGCGTTCAAACTTATTAGTAGATGGTATTGTTAAGCTTTTTATGGCTTGAGTCTTTTTAGAACTTACCATTTTTGTGGTATATCCTCTAATATCATCTAGTGCCACTTTTAAAACGGCTTCGTTTTCATCACCAAAAGGTAGTATGTTGTTCCAATATTCATACTCTTTAACTTCTATGTCTGGTACAAACCCTTGTGTATAATCGCTTTCTCCATTTTTATTAAATATTTGAAACACGATGGGCTGCATGGCATTGGTGTGATTAGGATTAGCGGATGCTCTATCTTGAAAATCTGTTGAAGGCGAATCATATAATGTAATGGAGCCAACATTTTTGCCATAGGTTGTGGTTCCAATAAGTTTTACAGGCATATATGGCTTAAGACCATTTATAATCATTTCGCTGGCAGATGCAGTACTACCAGAGATTAATATATATAGTCTAATACTAGAGCTTAACCTGTTTATAGTTTCTTCTCCAGTCTTTTTATTGTTTGTATTATAAACATTCAACGTGTTACTAAAATTATAAGAACCATTTTCATTTTCGTGTTTTGAATTAAATGTTAAATCAGCAAATTTCCCTTCACCTGCATTGGCATAAATCATACTTGCTAAATAGGAGGATGTTTCCACAGAACCACCACCATTTAATCTTAAATCTAAAATCAATTCATCAATGTTTTCACTTTTAAAAGTAGCAAAGGCAGCATTTAGCTCATCATTGTATGACGTTACAAATTGGTTGTAAACCAAATAGCCAACTTTTTTGCCATTAATGTCATTAAAAACTTTAGATAAATAGACAGGGTTTTCATAAACAATGGTAGCCGTAATGGTTTTATCTTCTGTAGGTGTTAATATACCATTGTTTTCAGTAGCAAAAGAAAGTGTTACAGTATCATTGTTTAACGTATTTACAAGGTCACTAAAGTTTGTTGTATTTAATAATGTACCATTTAGGGCACTAATAATATCACCTCTTTTTATGTTGGCAGCACTGGCTGGAGAATTATTAGCAACATATCTTACGTAAATAATTATGTCGCCAGAACTGTTTATTTGAACACTTTGAAAACGCATTCCAAAAGATTTGGAAATGCCCTGAAATTGTTGTTCTTGAATAATATAATCGTCTATAAACCATGAAAACCTATCAATTACGTCTTTTTGGTAAATAACACTATTAAATAAATCTTCTGGTTTTTGAAATTGCTTTAAATAAGCATCATAATTGTTGCTGTTATCTTTTTTTGAGTCTGCTAAATCCGGGACCTGAGTTTGCCAGTTGTACCAAGAATTCATTCCTTTCCAGACAAAATCATTGATTTCGCTTACTGAAATTAATTTATCATCGTTATCTTTAAAACAGCTGGTTACTAAACTGCTTATAAGAAAGAAAAGAAATAGGACTTTTAAATTTTTCATTAAGGGCATTTTTTTAAATCACAAGCTTATAAAGAATTGTATTAAAATATATTTAATCTAAAGATTCCCAGAGGCCCAGCCTTGGGGTTTCCGATTCACCTCTCCTGTGGAGAGGTTGGAACTGTCTTTTTTGGCAGTTCCGGGTGAGGCAAAATATAAAATTTCTTGAAATTTTATATTTAAATTATTTAATAGATTTTAACTCGAAATACATATTTTTACCTAAAGGACTAAAATCTTTTGAATCTGCAATGTTTTCAAAATCAAATCCTATATTGGTTTTGGCTTTGGTTACATTTAATTTAATAGTAGTTCCTGTAATTAAAGAGATCGCTTTTGCTAAAAACGGTTCGTTTACATCACCTAAAGTTCCTAAATCAACTATATTTTCACCTTCATATTCGGTGCCGGACGATGTTTGATAGGTTATGGGGTAATCAGGCGGTAAGCCGTTATAATAATCTGAAATTCCATTCACGTTTGAGGCTTTAATTGCAATGGGCTGTAATGCGTATGTATGATTTGGATTGGCAGTGTCTTTATCAAAATTATCAGAATCATAAAGGGTAACAGATCCAACATACTTTCCATAAGTAGTTGTTCCAATTTGAACCACATCTACATAAGGAGCAAGACCATTAATAACTAATTCACTAGATGAAGCTGTTGCATCGGTAGTAAGTATATAAATTTTGTTTAAATCAAGACTTGATAACGATGTGCCATTAGTTAGTGCATTTATAAAAGGATTTACTAATGATTCAGGTGCATTAGTTTCAAAATAAGTTTGATATTTACTGTTCCATTCTTCTTTATAAAATATTTTACCATCAAATTGCCCGGTAATTAAACTGGCCAATAAAATAGCCGGATATGTGTAACCTCCAGGGTTATATCTTAAATCTAAAACCAGTTCTGTAATACCGTCCGATTTGAATTGAGTAAAGGCATTGTTTAGTTCAACATCAAAATTTGTAAGGAATTGATTATACATTAGGTAACCAACCTTTATGCCATCGGCATCGATAACCTTATTTATTAATATGGGGTTTTCTGTAAAATCAGTTTTAGTTAGATCGACTGTTTTTCCGTTAAGCTCGATGGTGCCATTGGTAATGCTGGCCATACCTAAGGAATAATTATTATTATCACCAAATAATAAATCAGAATAATTATCAACGTTTAACTGTTGCCCATCAACAGTAAGAAAAAAGTCACCTCTGCTTATATCTTTGATAGCAGCATCTGAGTTGTTGGCAACATACCTGACATAGCCAAAAACATCATCAGACCCAGACAGTCTGACTAATCCAAAATCCAGCCCATTAGAATTTGAGTTTCCTTTTAAATAGTTTTCCCATGCCACATAATCATCTACTAAAATACTAAACCTATCAACCACACCTTTTTGAAATAATAATCCATCAAATAAATTTTCAGGAGTGTTATAACCATTTAAAAAGGTATAATAGTCATCTTGAGTTGTAAATTTGTCATCGGCCAGATTAAGAACATCATCTTTCCATAAATAAATTTCATTTAATCCTCTCCAAACAAAATCATTAATCTCATTATTTAAGGTTATTGGTTCTGGTTTTGCAACTGTAACATCTTCATTCTTACTACAACTGAATGAAATTGAAATAAATACTATTAAAAGTAATCTTAGGGACAAATTTTCTAATTTCATAACATATATTTAAAATGGTTAACGGTAAATTTAATTACATTATTTTATTATAAAAATATTTTGTAACAAAATTGATTGTAGTTCGTCGTAATATCAAACGGCAAAAAAATGCTTTTTTAACCAAACCAAAGTAAAACCAAAATGACGCAGACAGAATTTTTAAATATTGTCATGCCTTTTAAAGATAAAGTGTTTCGTTTAGCAAAACGATTATTGGTTTCAACCGAAGAGGCTGAAGATGCTACACAAGAAGTGCTTATAAAATTATGGAATAATAAAACAAAGATTCAAGAGTATAATAATATTGAAGCATTTTCAATGACCATGACAAAGAATTTTTGTTTGGATAAATTAAAATCAAAACAAGCACAAAATTTAAAAATTGTGCATAGTAACTACCAAGATCACAAGGTATCCTTGCAAAAGGAAGTTGAAATAAGGGATAGTTTAAACTGGGCAGGAAAAATTATTGAAGATTTACCAGAACAACAAAAAATGGTTATTCAATTACGAGATATAGAGCAATATGATTTAGATGAAATATGCAAAATGCTGGATATGAACAATACAGCAGTAAGAGTCGCCCTGTCCAGGGCCAGAAAAACAATACGAGAAAAGTTAACTAATACACACAGTTATGGTATTAAATAATATAGAAAAATTACTTGAAAAGTACGAAAACGGAGAAACAACCCTAAAAGAAGAGCAACAGTTAAAAAACTATTTTTCCAGCGACACTGTAGCGACACATTTAGAAATGTATAAACCAATGTTTGCGTATTTTTCAGTAAGTCAACAAGAGCGATTTACTAAAGACGTTCCATTAAAAACTAAAGGTATGTTTAATTACAAATGGATTTCTGTCGCAGCAGTAGCAGTGCTTTTGTTAGGGTTTTATTTTAAGTCGCACACTAAAGATAATTTAGGAACTTATGATGACCCACAAAAGGCTTATAACGAAGTCGTAAAATCGTTGGCCATGATTTCAACTCAGTTCAATAAAGGGACCTCTACAGTAGGCTACTTGAATGAAATGAATAAAGGAACCTCAACCATTGGTTACCTTAACGAGATTGAAAACACAAAAAGCTTAATTTTTAAACCTTATAATCAATAATAACAATGAAAACCTTAAATAATATTAAATCAAATACAATGAAAAATAAACTAATAGTATTCGTGATGGCAATTATGTTAATGCCAGCTATCTCATCGGCTCAAGATGTCTTTGAGAAGTATAATGACAATTCAGATGTAACCTATGTATCCATCAAACCTAAAATGTTTCAAATGATAGCCCAAATGGGAATCAATATAGATGAGCCAGAAGCAAAAGCTTATATGGATATGGTAAATAGTATTACAAGTTTTAAAACACTTATGACAGATAACAAGGCTATTTCAGCCGATATTACCAAATGGGTAAAATCACGTTCAAGTTCTTTAGAAGAATTAATGGAAGTAAAAGATGATGGTTCTGAAGTAAAGTTCTATGTAAAAGAAGGTAAAGATTCGAACCATGTTAAAGAACTTTTAATCTATGTGAATGGTATAGATAAAGCCATGGGTGGAAATGGTGTCAACATAAATGGTGAACAGAGAAAGATTCAAACAGTGGTAGTGTCTTTAACAGGAGACATTAACTTAAACGAAATCTCTAAGCTTACCGAAAAAATGAATATTCCTGGTGGTCAAAAACTGGAGAAAAAAAGATAGTAAACGCGTATTAATAATCATCAATCATGAAAAGAATAGTTAAAAATATAGTTTTATTGGTTTTTACTTCACTAGTGTTAGTAGGTTGTAATGATGGCGTTACTTTACAGCGATATTTTGTAGACAATCAAGACGCAGGAAACTTTACATCAGTTGATCTTCCTGTGTCTATTGTTAATTTAGATGAATCGAAATTAACAGAACCGCAAAAAGAAGCGTATAGTTCCGTAAAACGATTGAATTTCTTAGGCTATAAATTAGATAAAAACAATGTAGAATCATTTAATGTTGAATTAGCCAAAGTGAAAGCAATCCTTAAGAACAAGAAGTATACTGATTTGATGGAGTTTAATGATAAAAGCGCAAAAATTATTGTAAAATATCTTGGAAATGATGATAATGCCGAAGAGTTTATTGTGTTTGCGAGTTCAAAAGATATGGGATTTGGAATTGTACGCATATTAGGTGATAAAATGAGTCCTGAGAAAATGATGACCCTAGCCGATGCGATGAAAAACTCTAAAATTGACGAGTCTCAACTTGGAGGTATCATGAATTTTTTTAAACAATAGAATAAAAAAATGAGGCGGTCTTAAAAGTGTTTTGATTGTCATTTTGAGCGTAGTCGAAAAATCTTATTTACCTAATTATCAATAATTTGATTTTCAATGGATTCTTCATTTTTATTCAGAATGACACTTTTCAGACCGCCTCATTTTTCTATTCAATTCTAATATAATTCTCTGCATAAAGAGGGTTTCCCCCTTCATCCTTTTGAACTTGGTAAAAATCATCTTTTTCTAAAACTAAATCAAATACAAACTTTTTTTGCTCTCCAATAGGACTGTTCATAGACTTTGAGCCAAAATATATAATCTCAGTTAGAGAGCCATCACCAATGCTATAATCACCATAACCAAACCAATCAATAGAATCTGAATCTTTAAATCGACTCCACATAACTTTAGAGTCTGTGTATATTTTTTATCTGTTTGTATTCGTCATCGGCTTTTATAGTATCACACCTTATTGTCTTTATAATTGTAATGGCTTATTAATTTCCAATCACCTTTCATAGTTGAATTTTTTATTGATGCAGTCGTATCACCGTTTGAATCAGAATTATTTTTACACGAAAATGCTGAAGTCAGACATAAAACAAATAAAACAGTTCTCATAATTGTTTTATTTTTGAAGTTTTTAAAACAGCAATTCACAAAAAATGTTTTAATAACTATATGAATAGTAGGTTATTAAATACTGATAATAACTTTTGATAATTTGAATGTAAATTTTACTCTAAAAATTCTACTTTTGCTACAGTTAAAATAAATTTGATTATGTTAGAAAGTGTAGAGAAGGTAAAATGTCTGATTATAGGTTCAGGGCCTGCTGGATATACAGCTGCGATTTATGCGGCAAGGGCAAATATGAAGCCAGTTTTATACCAAGGAATGCAACCAGGAGGACAGTTAACAACAACTAATGAAGTTGAAAATTTCCCAGGCTATCCAAACGGAATAACGGGTCCGGAAATGATGATTGAGCTCCAAGAACAGGCACAGCGTTTCGAAGCAGATATTCGAGATGGGTGGATAACAAAAGTAGATTTTTCTGCCAATGTACATAAAGTATGGGTAAACGATACTAAAGAGATTCATTGCGAGACTGTTATAATTTCTACAGGAGCGACGGCTAAATATTTGGGACTAGAATCTGAACAAAAATATCTGAAATTAGGTGGAGGTGTTTCTGCCTGTGCTATTTGTGATGGATTTTTTTACAGAAATCAAGAAGTTGTTATTGTGGGAGCTGGAGATTCGGCTTGTGAAGAAGCTCATTATCTTTCAAAGCTTTGTAAAAAAGTAACTATGATTGTTAGGCGTGATGAATTTAGGGCGTCAAAAATCATGTCGGAGCGTGTAAGGAAAACTCCGAATATTGAAATATTATTTAATACTGAAACGGACGAGGTCTTAGGGGACGGACAAGTGGTTACAGGTGTTAGAGTATTTAATAATATAACTAACAAAAAACATGAAATACCTGCTACAGGTTTTTTTGTGGCTATAGGTCATAAGCCAAATACCGATATTTTTAAAGACTATTTAAATTTAGATGAAACAGGTTATATCATCAATAAACCAGGGACATCGAAAACAAATGTCGATGGGGTTTTTGTTTCTGGTGATGCAGCAGATCATGTTTATAGACAAGCAGTTACAGCTGCCGGAACTGGGTGTATGGCAGCGTTAGATGCAGAAAGATATCTAGCAGCTAAAGATTCTACTTTTGAAGTATCAACATCTACTTATAATTAGAAAAAGCTTAAAATAAAAAGACATTATACTATTTACTTTGTCTTTTTTATTTTAAACGGGATGTGGCGCAGTCCGGTTAGCGTACACGGCTGGGGGCCGTGTGGTCGCAGGTTCAAATCCTGTCATCCCGACGAACCTACTTTTAGGTTAAATCAAAACACTGTTAATTATATGATTATCAGTGTTTTTCATTTTATGTGATGTCATTTGATATCATATAAAAGGTGTACTATTCGGTGAGTCATTTCTAATCCGAATTGTCGTAAATTTAAAGAGCTTTTAAGAGCAATTTGACTTTTGTTTTACAAATAAATTTGTTTAACTAAAGATTCGTAAAATGAAGCCATAGCGTTAGAATTGTTAAAAGACGGCATAAAACCAAGCAGAGGTACAAAAGATATTGATTTTGCCATTATGATTTCGTCCATTAAAGAGTTTGAAACCATTGTTAAAGAACTCGGCAATTTTGGCTTTAATAAAGTTGAAGCACCTTGGACACTATACAATGATGAATTTAACATAGTAATAGACCTGTTGCCATTTGGGGAAATAGAAGAAAAGTTTACAGTAAATTTTAATGAACGTTATACAGATTTGCATGTTTTAGGTTTTAAGGAAGTGCTACAAGATCCAGAAACCGTACAAATAGAAGAAAAGATTGTTCAAATTCCAACATTGCCAGGGATGGTTATTTTAAAGCTAATTGCTTGGAGTGATAGACCAGAAGAACGTGATAGTGATTTAGGCGATATTTTAAGAATTATAGAACACTATTTCAATTTGAATTTTAATGATATAGTAGAGCATCACAATGACACATTTCCTGAAGAGGATGAGCTAGACCAACTTAAAATTTCTGCACGAGTGTTGGGAAGAAAAGCAAGTAAGTTTCTAAATGTTTCTAAAGCCATAAATGATAGAATTCTTAAAACCATAAATGATAATGTTATTGAAGTTGAAAATTCAGCAATAGCAAAACAATGGGTAAAAAATAAAGATTGGAGTTTGGAATATGCCGTTGAGATTTTGGAGGAGTTTAAAATGGGGTTGGTTGAAAATAAAAATAGTTAATAATTTTGAACACAGTAATATTAAAATAAATGTTTCTGGGATATTTTACATAATAATACATTATAGCTATAAATGGAAACAAAGGCTTAAACAACATAATGAACATTTGTACTATAATTATTTCTTATGTTTAATAAGGCTAATTGAAATTAATAAATTTTGTATCTTTGATAATGTTAAAAACAAATAAATTTTGTTTTTAAATAGTTCTTTTTGACATTAGTGTACAATTCGGTGTGTCACTTAATTAGAAACACATAAATCATTTATATTCAGTTAGTTGAAAATATAAAGTTAGTTCTGTCATCCCAACAAACCTAGTTTCAGATCAAACCAAAACACTGTTAATCGTATGATTTACAGGTTTTTGTATTTTTAGGAGTATCAAATAAAAACAAATAATCCTGTTAAAAAAGTCAACAAATCGGATAACAAATTAAAAAACGAAAAAGTGTTGACCAGATTTACAGCAAACAGTATGTGAACCAATAAATAAATGTATCTTTATAAGTGATTTGACTTTCGTCTGATAACAACGAATTATTGTTAACTAAAAGACGAAATCATGAAAACATCTTCCACCTTCAGTATTTTGTTCTGGGCGGACTTCTCTAGGGCAAAGAATGACCAAGCATCCATTTACGCAAGAATTACGGTAAATGGTAAAAGGGCTACCATCAGTTTAAAACGAAAAGTCTTAGTGCCTAATTGGGACATCCATAAAAACAGAGCTCGGGGAACAAGCCAAAAATCAAGAATCCTCAACAGTTATTTCGACGAAACTTACAATCATCTGATTAAATGCTATCGCGATTTAATGAGTGAGCATAAATTGATTACCGCACAGGTAGTTAAGGCTCGATACTTCGGTAATGACGAAAATAATCGCTCAATTACTGATATTATCAATTATCATAATGAGGATATGGCTGGTAAGCTAAAATGGGGAACTCAAAAAAATTACTACACTACACAAAGTTATATCTCCAAATTTCTTTTGAAATTCTATACGACCACAGACCTTTACTTACGGGAACTTGATCATCACTTTATCATAAAGTTCGAGAAATACCTTCGTAGACCTTGTACCGAAAGACCATCAAAGGCCTATGCTGAGAAATAAATACTTATAAGTCAAAAACAAATCATAAAAACAAACTGCTGAAAATGGATCAAAAAATATATTTTAGCTGTCCAATACATCAGCACCATATAATAGCTCAATAAATTCCGATTTAGGGATGTTCCCAAAATATTCCTCTATTTTAATGCCGCTCAGTTTTTTTGAGATTTTCTCTTTGTTATACCTCACACCAACCAAAAGCTTTTCTATATTTTCTAAAGGCTCTTTGCCGAAGAAATCCCCAAAAATTTTGAGTTCTGTGAGATGCCCTTTCTCCACAAACATTCTCACGTCAATTTCTCCCACAGGGAAACGCTTGCTGCGTTGGATGTTGAATTTTGGGGAACGACCGTAATTCCAGTCCCAGGAATCATACTTTTCTTCTTTCAGGGAATGTACGGCCTTCCATTCATTTGGTGTTAAATGGTAGGTTTCAAAAGGTTCCCTTTCTTTATACAAACCACTTAACAAAAGTGATCTAAAATCTTCTATTTTTAATGGTCTATCAATAAATTCACTAATATTGGCAACGCGGCTGCGTACAGATTTGTGTCCTTTAGACACAATCTTGCTCATTTTTACCTGAAGCGCGTTCGCAACTTTTCCTAAATCGGTATCAAACAATAAGGTGCCATGACTTATCATTCGTTTTCCTGTTGAAAATTGAGCGGTCCCGGATATTTTTTTATCATTTACAAGAATGTCGTTTCTTCCTTTTAGCTCAGCTTCCACTCCTATTTTTGAAAGTACACTGATAACAGGTTCCGTAAATTTTTTAAAGTTGTTCAAACTTGTAACATCATGATCTGTGATAAAGCTGAAATTGAGATTTCCATAATCATGATATACGGCACCACCGCCTGAGATTCTTCGCACTACGTGGATATTGTTTTTTTCTACATAATCATAATTTATTTCTTCGAGTGTATTTTGATTTCTTCCTATAATTATAGAGGGTTCGTTGATATAGAACAATAAATAATCTGATTGCGAAGTAAAATTACGAAGTGCATATTCTTCCAAAGCCAGATTTAGCCTTGGATTGCTATGTCCTTCATTTTCTATAAAGATCATAATTGGGTAAATTATTAAAACTTCAAAACTAAGGATTAATTATAGGACGATTTTGTCTTTTATAATAAAAATTGAATTTTATTATAAAAAAATGATAATTTTATAAAAAATAGTTTCTTTTTTAAAAGAGACTTATCTGTTTTGGTAAAAACTTCAATTTTTTTATTAATCTATTAAGTCCAGTAACATGAATAGAGATCCTTATCAAATTAAAAAAATATTAAATACTCCAAAGGGTAATCTTACCTATTATAGTCTTACCGAACTCAAGAAACAAGGGCATAATATTGATAAGTTACCTTTTTCTATTCGGATATTATTAGAAAATGCTTTGCGTAGTTTTGATGATTTTTCGGTGACCAAAGAAAATATTGAAACTCTGTTGCATTGGAAACCAAAAGGCTCCGATAAGGATATTCCGTTTAAGCCTGCCCGAGTATTGATGCAGGATTTTACAGGAGTTCCAGCGGTGGTTGATATTGCCGCACTCCGCGCTGAAGTGGCAAGAAAAGGCAAAGATGCAAATATAATCAACCCTCTAATCCCCGTTGATTTGGTTATAGATCATTCTGTTCAGGTGGATTATTTCGGAACAGAAAATTCCTATAAGCGGAATATGGATGAAGAATACCATCGCAATAAGGAGCGCTACCAGTTTCTGAAATGGGCGCAAAATTCTTTCGATAATTTTACAGTAGTTCCTCCAGGAATGGGTATTTGCCATCAGATAAATCTCGAATATCTGTCGAAAGGTGTTATCGAACGTAACGGAGAAGTTTTTCCAGATAGCTTAGTTGGAACAGATAGCCATACACCAATGGTAAACGGTATTGGCGTGGTGGCCTGGGGCGTTGGCGGCATAGAAGCCGAAGCGGCTATTTTAGGTCAGCCCCTCTATTTTATTATGCCCGAAGTGATTGGGTTAAAACTTACCGGTAAACTTCCAGTGGGTTCTACGGCCACCGATTTGGTATTAACGATTGCCGATTTACTCAGAAAACGTGGTGTGGTAGGAAAGTTTGTGGAGGTATTTGGCCCCGGATTGAACAACCTTTCAGTTCCCGACCGGGCAACCATCGGCAATATGTCGCCTGAATTTGGATGCACCATTACCTATTTCCCGATAGACGATAAAACTTTGGAATATATGCGAAAAAGCAATCGCTCCGAAGAACAAATTGCGTTAGTAGAAACCTATTGCAAAACAAATATGCTGTGGCGAGAGCACGAAGATAAAATTACCTATACCGATGTTCTGGAATTGAATATCTCTACAGTTGTACCCACGGTGGCAGGCCCCAAACGGCCACAGGATAAAATTCTGTTGAAAGATTTTAAAAACAAATTTATAGAACTGTTGGATAAATCGTTCGATAGGAAATACATCTCCCATGAAGATCGGGATATGGAAAAATCCATTACGAGATTTGATGGGGAAGGTGGGGATTTACCGTGTTCTGCTGCTGCTGCAAGTACACTTTTAACAGAAATAGAAGCCAAAGAAAAGGACGGTTTAAAAACCGTTTGGATAACAAGGGGGCAAGAGAAGTTTATGCTTTCGGATGGTGCGGTAGCCATTGCTGCTATTACTTCCTGTACCAATACCTCCAATCCGTTTGTGATGATTGGCGCCGGACTGGTGGCTCGAAAAGCCAGAGAACACGGGATTGATGTAAAACCTTGGGTAAAAACTTCCCTTGCGCCAGGGTCTAAAGTAGTCACCGACTATTTGGAAAAAGCTGATTTAATGAAAGATCTCGAAGCCTTACGATTTCATTTGGTGGGTTATGGCTGCACTTCTTGTATTGGAAATTCAGGTCCTTTATTACCAGATATTTCAAAAACAGTAGAGAAGCATAATCTGGTAGTAACTTCTGTTCTTTCAGGAAATCGAAATTTTGAGGCCAGAATTCATCCGCAGGTAAAAATGAATTTCTTGATGTCGCCTATGTTGGTGGTCGTTTATGCCATAGCCGGTCGGGTGGATATTGATTTGATCAATGAGCCAATAAGCTACGACGCTAATCAAGAGCCTGTTTACCTAAAAGATATATGGCCGTCTGATGATGACATCAATGAAATCTTGAGCCGCGTTTTATCGCCTGATGATTTTGCAAAAAATTACGAAAAAATATTTGAAGGCAACGAAATCTGGAGAAATTTAAAAGTTCCTACAGGCAAGCTTTATGATTGGGATAAAAACTCGACTTATATTAAGGAAATTCCTTTCTTCCATAATATTTCTGAAAATCCTGAACCACTTAAAAACATCGAAAATGCCCGAGCTTTGTTAGTGTTGGGAGATAGTGTTACCACAGACCACATCTCTCCGGCAGGCGCCTTCAGCGAAAATTCAGCTGCTGGTAAATATTTGTTGAGCCGTGGTGTAAAGAAAGAAAATTTCAATTCGTATGGGTCTCGTAGAGGAAATGACGAAGTAATGGTTCGCGGTACGTTTGCCAATGTACGGATCAAAAATAAGCTAGCAGAAAAAGAAGGTGGTTATACTAATCATTTAACTTCTGGGAAAGAGATGTCTGTTTACGATGCTTCTTTAAAATACAAGGAAGATCAAACTCCTTTATTGGTTTTGACAGGAAAGGAATACGGTAGCGGCTCTTCGCGTGATTGGGCGGCAAAGGGCACTTTTCTGTTGGGAATAAAATGTGTGTTAGCCGAAAGTTACGAACGTATCCACCGAAGCAATTTAGTGGGGCTGGGAGTACTTCCGCTTCAATATAAAATGGGAGATACTGCCGAAAGTTTAGGGCTTACAGGTAAAGAAATATTTACAATAACCGGTATTGATCACGGCATCAAACCTTTAAAGGAAATTTATGTGACAGCCAAAAATGAATCTGGAAACGAATTAAAATTCCTAGTAATTGCACGGCTCGATTCGTTGATAGAAATTGAATATTATCGCAATGGAGGTATTTTGCAATATGTATTAAGGCAATTTCTTGATAAAGTACTTTAATTTTAATAAGTATAACAAAACAAGATAAATAGAAAAAATATCGCGTTCAATGAACAGGTAGGGTTAAATCTTAGGTTGTGATGAAGGCTTAACTTCCAAAGGACTATATTTGTTGTGGAAAATTTATTGTTAAATCCAAAAGTTACATTTGTAGCTTAAAATCAACATTTAAGAACCGATGAACAGACCTTTACATCAGTTTTTCGAAAAAGACCATCGTCAGATTGATTTGCTCTTGAAAAAAGCATTGGAAAAACCTAACGAAATTGAAATGGATTATTACCATCAATTCCGAACCCGATTATTGCGGCACATTAAAATGGAAGAGAAAACACTTTTTCCAGCAGCAAAAAAAGTAAATCCTGGATTGGTAAAAGAAGTCGTTCAACAATATCGACTTGAACATGGTGCCATTACAGCATTAATGGTGCCTCCGCCAACACTATCTTTAATAAAAGTGATTCAATATATTTTAGAAAAACATAATCTAGCTGAAGAAGAACCAGGCGGTTTGTACGATATTTGCGAAGCATTAACGCATGGGCAAACCCAAGAACTTTTAGACGAATTGATGGCCACAAAAGAAGTTCCTGTTCATCCTCCAAATCCGGCCCCCATTGCTATAGAATCTGCCATAAGAGCGTTGGCAAGAGCCGGTTATGATTTTGATGACATTGTTCGGCGAACTCAATAAAAATAGACTGATAACATCCAAAAAGAGCGCATAAAAAAAGCTATCTAAAAAGTAGAAACGAGTCGTCATTACGAACATTATCGAAAAACAAAATGTATTTTGTTTAGAAGATATCAGCGGAGCTGTGAAGTAATCTTTTAATTGATTACTAGCAATTTACAGGTTACTTCGTTCCTCGAAATGACATAAAATCACACTTTTCAGACAGCTTCAAAAAAGATTATCCTTTTGTCTTGATAACTCTCACTTTCCATTCTTCCGGGCCTTTTATAATATATTCCCATCTAAAAGGATCTTTGCTTTCTGCTTCCATTTGATAGTAAAGCGGCAAAGGATCATGATCGTTGATAAATTCAAAAGCTTCGCCCGGTTTTATATCGGCAAAGCCTTTGTAAAACATTTCATGGCGTTGTGTTGGGGGGAAAGGTCGTAAATCAAATTCATTAACCACTGAAAAACCATCATCTCCTAAGCCACTTTTGACTTTTTTAGTGATATGAACAACGTATTCATTAGGGGCTTGCTTTTTGTATATCCAAGAATGTTGTCCCTCAAATTTATTTACAAAAATGGCATGAATTTCTTTTGGATCTTCAGCCACAATAATTTCCATGGTATCTCCTTGTTCCATCATGCCATAACGATGGAATACAATTTGTTTCCATTCTTTTTCATCTGCTTTCCGAAGATCAAGTAAGGTTGATATATCTGTAAACTCCCTCCCTTGGGAAGCCTCCGTGCGGGTAACTTTTACCTTCCACTCTCGTCCGCCACGATTGAGATACTCCCATCCAACCACATCGCCATAAATAGAACGAAATTCATAATAAAGTGGAATAGGGTCATGGTCGTTGATAAAGATAAAACTTTCATCAACGGGCAATTCCTTAAAGAGTTGTATTAACCTTTTATGTCTTTCAATAGGGATATGCACGCGCATATCCAGGGCTTCTGTTTTATTATCCATAATAATTTAATTTAAAATATAAAAATGCTTTTATCTTTCATTTACAAATGACAATTTTACTTATTTAATTTGAGCAAATTTAGTTATAAATAATTTAATAAAGAAAAAAAGTACTTTAATACTTTTATTGTAAAATTATTTTTATCTTTGAAAAATATTTGTTCACATAAAATTCAAAAAAATGGAAAATAATAATATTCTAGACGCAACTGTTATTGAGCCAAGGCTAAAACACCCAACTATTTTTGCTCGTTTCGATGAGTTAAAATCGGGTGAAACATTTATACTTCACAACGATCACGATCCTAAACCATTGTACTACCAATTGGTTGCGCAAAGAGGTGAGATCTTTACTTGGGATTACCTGGAACAAGGCCCAGATTGGTGGAAAATAAAAATCACAAAAAAATAATTGAACAATAATTAGTATAACATCCTAGCAGATTTTAAAAAGTCTGTTAGGTTTACAAAGTTCCTTTATAAACAAATCGTTAAAAAGATTAAAAATGGAAGCAGCACTTGAGAACATCCTAAATGTAACTTTATTAGAACCAAAGCTAAAACACCCAACCATATTCAATCGCTTTGATGCGTTAAATGAAGGAGAGAGTTTAACCATACATAACGACCACGACCCCAAACCGCTTTATTATCAGCTATTGGGCGAAAGAGGCAATATCTTTACTTGGGAATATTTAGAAGAAGGTCCAGAATGGTGGAAAGTAAAAATAAGAAAACGCATTACGGGCGAAAATGAAGAAACGCTTGGAGCATTGGCTGTAAAAGATTTACGAAAAGCAGAAATTTTCAAGAAGTATGGTTTGGATTTTTGTTGCGGAGGAAAAAAAACAGTCAAAGAAGCTTGTGCAGAAAAAGGTCTGGATGTAACCAAAGTAGAGCAAGAACTTCAAGAAACGGATAAAGTACCAGCATCGCGCCCAATGCCTTATAATGAATGGGATTTAGGTTTCCTTGCGGATTATATTGTCAACACACATCATAATTACATTAGAAAAAATTTACCGGATATTGTGACGTATGCCGAAAAGGTAATGCAGGTTCACAGTGGTGAACATCCGGAATTGATAGAAATAAATAATCTGGTAAAAGAAGTAAATTCAGAATTAAATGTCCATATTGAGAAGGAAGAAAAAGGATTGTTTCCTTTAGTTAAGATTTTGGCAAATAAAAACAAAGATTCCTCTTCGTTAAAAGTGATAAGTTCTAAAGATTTTCAACATTTTATAACGCTTCACGAAACAGAACATGAGTTGGCTGGTAAAGAAATGGAGGCTATCAGAAAATTATCCAACAACTATGCCTTGCCCGAAGATGCTTGTGCCAGTTATACTTTACTGTATCGAATGCTGGATGAATTTGAAGAAGACCTTCATTTGCACATCCATTTAGAAAACAATATCCTTTTTCCAAAGGCGATAAAATTAGAAAGCCAATTATAATAAAGAGATGGAACACATTAATGCAAATACTAAAATTGCTCATTTACTTAAAGCGCATCCTGATGCATTGGAGGCGATAATTAGCATCAATCAAAAGTTTGATACCCTAAGAGACCCCATGCTCAGAAAAGAGATTGCGAGTAGAACAACTATTGCCATGGCTTCTAAGATGGCGGGATGCCAGATAGACGATTTCTTTAGCAAACTCAAACCATTGGGTTTTGAAATTGATACAGACACCAAACCTGCTGTTGAAGAAAAAAAGGAACTGCCTGCATTTATCTCGACACTTACCAAAAATCAGATTATTGATTTTGATGTGCGTGAATTATTGGCATCTGGCAATGATCCTTTGACTTTAATTTTAGATAAAGTAAAATCTGTTCAAGATGGGGAGGCCTTAAAAGTCATTAATACTTTTGAGCCCGTGCCTTTAATGCGCATGTTAGAGAAACAGGGGTTTGATGTTTATGCTGATGTAATAAGTAATGACTTGGTAGAAACTTATTTCTATAAGAAATCTGACAAAACAACTGTTGAAGTTAAACAAAAGGATGGCGCAGACAATGGATGGGATAGCATCATGCAGCGTTTTATCGATAAGTTGGTTACTGTTGATGTACGGGAATTAGAAATGCCCCAGCCCATGCTTACCATCTTGGACGAACTTGATAAACTACCTGCTGATGTAGCACTTTATGTGTACCATAAACGTATTCCCGTATTCTTGCTTCCTGAGCTGTCGGACAGAAAGTTTGACTATCGCATAAAAGAAATGAGCGAGGGAGAGGTGCGTCTTTTAATTTTTAAAAACTGAGATGTTTATTGCCGGAAATAATAGCCCTGTTAAAAACACGTCTTATAAAGTAGTGCTGCCATTTTATGGCTATGCTGCACTTTCATTTTTAATTGCTACTATTTTAATACTAACGAATACTTCGGCATTTACACAACATTATTTTAATCCTCATACACTGGCTATTACGCATACCATGGCTCTTGGATGGGGAACTATGATTATTTTGGGCGCAAGTCACCAGCTGTTCCCCGTAATGATAGAAGGAAAATTACATAGCAACCTACTTGCTTACTTGTCGTTTATTTTTGCTGCCATTGGTATCCCATTATTGGTTTTTGCTTTTTATGGGTTTAATATGGGATGGGTGGCAAAGGCAGGTTCAATACTTATCAATCTTGCGGTTATCAGTTACCTAACCAATCTTTGGTTGAGCATATACCATAGTAAAAGCCGAAACGTACACGCCGTATTTGCTTTTACTGCGGTTTTATGGCTGTTTATAACTACGCTATTAGGATTTTTATTGGTCTGGAATTTTACATCAAATTTCCTTTCAAAAAGCTCCATTGACTTCCTTTCACTTCATGCCCACTTAGGCATCATAGGATGGTTCTTATTAATGATTATCGGTGTAGGCTCCAGGTTGATACCCATGTTCCTCATTTCTAAATATGAAAATAAAAAACGATTATGGCTGGTTTATTCACTAATCAATGCGGGATTGGTCAGTTTTATTTTTATGTTTTTTCTATCTGTAAAAGTGGATCTTTACTTTATTCCGATTGTGTTAATCGCATTAGGGGTCATTCTATTCGGAAACCATATCTACTGGTCTTTTGCTAAACGTATTCGCAAAAAAGTAGATGAACAAGTGAAAATTTCTATGCTATCCGTTGCTCTAACAATGGTGCCAATTATTGTCTTGATTACCATCATTATATTGCTTTCCACAGTAAATAGTTTGCAGCTGGTACTGTTATATGGCTTCACCATTTTTTTTGGTTGGATAACAACCATTATTTTGGGAATGACCTTTAAAACATTGCCTTTCATTATCTGGAATAAAGTATATAGCAAAATTGCTGGATTAGGCAAAACCCCAAATCCTAAAGAACTCTTTAGCAATACCATTTTTATAGCTAGCGGAGTTGCTTACCTTATTGGTTTTATAATCTTTGGTTTGGGGATTATTCAAACAAATGTTTTATTTTTAAACATTGGCGCTATATTTCTTTTAATTACTGCGGTGCTATATAACTTTAACGTATTTAAAATTCTCTTTCATAAAGTAAAATAAGATGGATATAAAAACAAATAATACTGAAAAAAATGAAATTGCCAAGGAAGGCTTATACAGTGTGATTGATCCTGAGATTGATTTAAACATTGTTGATCTAGGTTTGGTTTATGAAATTAATTTTAATGAAGAAAGTAAAGACATTGTCGTTACGATGACTTTAACGACCCAGTTTTGTCCCATGGGCGAGTCTATCGTAGAGGCTACGACACAAGCTATGCAACAATCTTTTCCAGAAAATAAAATACAAGTAAATTTGATTTTTCAACCACCATGGGACCAAAGTATGATTTCTGAAGCAGGTCAAACATTTTTAAACGGATATTAATGTTAAGCAATACGTGTAAAACTGCCATAAAAGCTGTTATTTGTCTGGCTTCCAAAGAAGAAACAGGCGAAAAACTGGGCGTAAAGGATATTTCGCAGCATATCAATGCCAGTGAACATACCGTGAGCAAAATATTGCAAAATCTGGTACGTCAAAAGATTATTAACAGTACCAAAGGACCCTCTGGAGGATTTTACATTACTAAGGAGCAACAGTTGCAACCCATCATAACTATTGTGGACACCATCGATGGCAAGGATTTGTTTAATGCATGTGGCTTGGGTTTGAGCAAATGTTCTTCGGCACACCCTTGTCCCATTCACGATGACTATAAAAAAGGGAGAGAAATTATTCAAGAATTATTTAAGACCAAAACTATTAATGTGCTTTGCGGACCAGTAGGAAATGGATTGGCATATCTAATAGGTTAAGTAAAAGAAAATTAAGAGTAAATAAGAAATTTAATATAACAGTAATAAATAATATCTAGTATGGAATCTAAAGATTTATATCCAGAAACAACTAAAGAGCTAGCAGATAAAAAAGCAGCATTAGCCCCCAAAAACATAGAAGCTTGGCGAAATTTCAGCAAAACAGTTTTTGAGGCAGGTGCGCTTCCCGAAAAAACAAAACAATTAATTGCCGTTGCTGTTGCCCATGTTACACAATGCCCGTATTGTATTAAGGCACACACCATCCAAGCTATGAGAAAGGGGGCGAGCAAAGAAGAAATTATGGAAGCAATTTGGGTTGCTAGCGAAATGCGTGCAGGTGCGGCCTATGCCCATGCAACAATTGCAATGGCCGAGATGGAGAATCATTCCTAAACTTAAAACAATGAAACAAAGATTAAACTATGCGAAAATAGCTCCCGACGCGTTGAAAGCTATGGTGGAACTTGAAAAGTATGTTGCAGATTCGGGACTTCAACGTTCCTTGTACGAATTGGTAAAAACGCGAGCTTCCCAAATCAATGGTTGTGCCTATTGTTTGGATATGCACACCAAAGATGCTCGAAAAGCTGGAGAAACTGAACAACGTCTGTACGCTTTAAATGCTTGGCGGGAAACTCCATTTTATACCGAACGTGAGCGAGCAGCTTTAGAATGGACAGAAGCTTTGACCTTAATTTCAGAAAATGATGTGTCCGATTTATTATACGAGTCTGTTCATACACATTTTAATGAAAAGGAAATGGTCGCCTTAACAATGGCAATTGTTGCAATTAATGGATGGAATCGTTTGGCAATTTCATTTCGAACTGTTCCAGGAACTTATGAACCTCAATAGCGTTACTCATTAACATTTTAGAAATATTATCAAATGGAAATTAGTCAAAAGATTGCAGTAGTAACAGGTGCTAGTAGCGGATTGGGTGCCGCTTTTTCGGCTGCTCTGGTTGCAAAAGGCGCAATAGTTTATGGGCTTGCACGCAATTTAGATAAACTCCATACGCTTCAAAAGCAATTGGGCAAAACATTTATTCCAGTTAAGATGGATATTACCGACCAAAAAGCCATTACTACTTGGGTAAAAAATACTTTTTCTGATGCCCATATTCCCAATATTTTGATTAATAATGCCGGAGTCGGATATTTTAGTAAAATAGACAAGCTTCCATTACAACATTGGCATGATATGATCAATACCAATTTAAACGGAGTCTTTTACATGAACTCGAACATAGTTCCACTTATGAAAAAGAATAATGATTCATGCCACATTATCAACATTGGTTCTATCTTAGGGAAAACCACCCGACCAGACAGTGCCGCCTACTCAGCTACAAAGTATGGCATCCAAGGGTTTAGTGAAGCTTTATCTAAAGAGTTGCGTACCCATAATATTAAAGTAACCTGCGTGAATCTGGGGAGTATAGAAACTCATTTTTTTGAAGAATCAGGTATTGAGTCTCATAGTAATATGCTGCAACCAAAAGAAATTGCTGCTTTTATCATTTATGTCTTAGAAACACCTAGTAATATGCTCATTGACGAGATAACTCTCCGTCCATTACAACCTAAAATGAAACAAGAAGAACAACGAGAAGCTTCTTCTCCCGTATGTTATGCAAATAGCAATGAAGTGAGAAAGGAATTTCAAGATGAAGAGCTATTTAAGGCTAAAATCGTGTCAACAGATATAAAATCGAAAGACAAAGCAAATTAAGGCTTAGATGATGAATACAATCGATATAAAAAGAATATACGATGTGCCATCAAACACAGATGGTTACAGGGTATTGGTAGATCGGCTATGGCCTCGTGGAATTTCTAAAAAAGAGGCTAATCTCGATGAATGGAATAAAGAAATTGCCCCCTCCACAGAACTGAGGAAATGGTTTGATCATAAGGAAGAACGCTTTACTGAATTTACCCAGCTATATCGCGAGGAGTTACTGGCCAAAGCCGAAGAATTAAACAGATTGAGAACTATTGCTAAAAAGATGGACATCACATTGTTATACGGTGCAAAAAATTCTAAAGTAAATCATGCAATAGTGCTGAGGGATCAGTTGTTATTGCAAATGTTAAAAAACAAAATTTAATTCAGATAAACTTATCTGAGTTAAATTTTTTCACTATATCAGAACATTGCGTTCTCTTGTTGGAGCAACAGTTCATATAACAGTTATTGTGAAAGAATAAATCACCTCCTTAAGTTATTTATATGTGCTATCCCTGGTTTTAACTGAAACTATAATATTATATTTAAAAGCTCTTAATTTATATAATTTAACAAAATACAGAAACTATCCAACGAGCAGAAGGCTTACAAGGATTTTTAAAAGGAAAACTTTAGAAGATGATTAAAAAATCAGAAGACGCATTAAAAGAGCGCATAAAAGAGCTTACATGTCTATATGAGGTTTCATCAATTATAGTAAATGCTGATGCAGAAGTAATTGATGATACATTAAAAGCGATTGCTTTAAGCTTAAAAAAAGCATTTTTATATCCTAACAAAACGGATATTTGTATCATAGTAAAACAGCTATCAATACAAACAGGAGAAATAAAGCAAAACAAACCAATAATTCAATCTAATATTAAGATGTTTAATGAAGCTAAAGGTGAGATAATTGCATGTTTAAACACGTCTAAATACAAACAGGAAGATTTTCTGAAAGAGGAACAATTATTGCTGAACAGCACAGCTTTAAAGGTTGGTAATTTATTCGAGCGTATTGAGATTCAAAAAAGCGAAGTCTCTTTAAAGCGCCAAATGGAACATGTAGACCGTTTAACTATTCTTGGTGAAATTACCGCAGGAATTGCTCATGAGCTCAACACCCCTTTAGCTAATATCTTGGGTTATGCAGAATTATTAAAAACTGATTTTGAAAACGATAAGAAAGTTTCTGCTGATTTAGATAAAATTATAGATAACGCCATATTTTCAAGAGAAGTTTTAAAAAAACTCATGTTTTTTGCCTGCGAAATGCCTCAGGAAATGAAAAGTGTTAACTTGGTCCCTAATATAAAAAGTGCCATTAATTTATTAGATGCCACATTTAGAAAAGAACATGTTAAGTATCTTATAAAGATTCAAGAAGAGGAACTGTGGTTAAAAGCAGACCCTGTTCAGCTCACGCAAATTATTTTCAATTTATTGATTAATGCTATATATTTTTCTCCAAAAGAAGGCTTGGTAACTATTGAGGCACTACAGACCAAAAAGAATATTGTTCTCAAAATCTCTGATGAAGGTACAGGATTTACGCCTGAAGCATTGGAAAAAGTATTTCAGCCTTTTTTTACAACAAAACCAATGGAAGATGGCTCAGGATTGGGTTTAAGTGTAGTTCATGGTATAGTGTCTTCACATAAAGGCACAATAACAGCGGCAAATAACCTAAGCAAAGGTGCTATATTTACAATTACTTTACCAAAAGCTTAAAGCATGCAGTTACGCAAAGAAAATATACTAATAGTTGATGATGATGTTAATATTTTAGAACTTTTACAACGACATTTACAATCCTGGAATTATCATACCTATAAAGCAGTTTCAGTAAAAGAAGCGGTAACTATTTTAAGGGATACAAAAATAGATTTGTTGATTACAGATTTAAAAATGCCAGAAATAGATGGGTTTGAATTGATAAAATTCGTTTCTGAACACTACCCCAAATTACCTAAATTAGTAGTTACAGGTTATCTCTCAGTTCAAGACTCACTTGCCGCCATAAAATCTGGTGTAGTGGATTATTTAACAAAGCCTTTTACAAAGGATGAGTTGAAGTCTGCTATAGATCGTTCCGTGCCAACTTCTGTGGAGAAAAAACAGAATGAAATTAAACCTTCCGAAGGGAAAAATAAAGCTTATGGAGAGATTATTGGGAATTCTGAAAAAGTAAATGATGTTATTCAGGTTATTGAACGTATAAAAGATAATAAAGCGACGGTTTTTATTAAAGGCGAAAGTGGGACAGGTAAAGAGCTTGTGGCACGCGCAATACATTATCAAGGAAAATTTGCCAGGGCACCATTTATTGCGGTCAACTGTGGCGCTATTCCAGAAAACTTATTAGAAGCCGAGTTGTTTGGTTATTCAAAAGGTGCGTTTACCGGAGCTGAAACAAATAGAAACGGTTTTTTTCAAGCGGCAAATGGCGGCACTATTTTTCTAGATGAAATAGGTAATGCTTCATTAGCTGTACAATCAAGACTTTTACGGGCATTGCAAGAAAAGGAAGTGGTTAAGGTTGGAGCGCAAAAACCAGAAAAAATAGATATTAGGATTGTTGCTGCAACTAACAGTGATCTGCGAGAGATGATAAAAAAACAGACTTTTAGGGAAGATTTATTCTATCGTCTCACAGTTGTCGAAATAGATGTTGCGCCACTACGAGAACGTAAAGATGATATTCCGTTATTGGTCGATAAATTTCTTTTTAAATATGGAGTGGAATACAAAGACCGATTTATTAAAATAACACCCGAAGCATTATCTGTTTTAAACCGTTACCAGTGGCCAGGGAATATTAGGGAACTAGAAAATGTAATACAGCGGGCTGTAATTATGTGTGATAAAGTTATAGACGTGGAGCATTTACCAGAACATTTAAAATATACCTTAGACTTTTCGGATGAAACATTACAGCCTCTTAAGGTCATTGAAAAAAAATATATTGAAAAAGTCCTGCGAGCTACAGGAAACAATAAAACAAAAGCTGCTGAAATTCTTCAAATAGATAGAAAAACCATCCGCCAAAAACTATCTGATTAGCACTTTTTTTGTGGTACATTTTTTCTCATCTGAGGAATTTTGTATCACTTAAGTTTTTAGACATTTTTTTATTTCTTACTGCAAACCCTTTGTTTAAAAGGGTTTTCTTGTTTTTGGATGTTTTTCACATCTAATGGCACACACCTTGCCTTTTGGCATATAGAATCAATAAAAACCATTTCATGAATAAAAATCGATTTAACATATGTCCAAGTTGCATGCATCGCATTACCTGTGTATTGACTGCTCAAAAGGATCTAGTTTGGTCCTGTAGTGAGTATGATGAACAAAACTCAGAAACTAAATTGGTGCAGCCATCTGATATGGAACAAAAAACGGAAGAACAACCACCAATGACATTGGTTTAATCACAACAATAAAACAAGATTTTAATTTTTAAAAAATCAATTATGAAAAAGTATGTATTAGCTGGCTTTATGGCCTTAGGGATTTTAAGTCTAAATGCTCAAGAGGCTAAGAGCAAATCTGTAACCGTAGAAAAAGGAGATGTTATAGAAATTGGAAACCCTTCAACGAGTAAGTATAAGTATATTAAGTTTCCACGGGCAAATTTTATAATAAAAAAAGGAGGTATTGCAAACTATAAGACCGCTTTGGGAGAAGAGGTTGTGGTGACTGATGTTAAAACAGCTAAAGATGGCAGCACTAAAATTTATGTAAAGCGTAAAGACGGTAAAATGTTTTTTGACACGGTATCTAAAGTAACTATTGATTTAGAAGAAGCCTTGGCAGCTAACGAAATTAAATTATAACATGTTTTAACCTCAACAACTAAAGTAGCCTTTAAAAATTTGAAGATGATGATAACAGTTACGGAATTAAATAAAAAGAAACAAAAAGTACCTTTAAGAGGTATGATGGATAATGTGATGGAACAGTTTAATAATGCGGCAGATCATATTGATTTGCACTCTAACATTCGAAAGATATTAAGCATAGCTAATAATGAGATTATCGTAAACTTTCCTGTAAAGATGGATAATGGCGATGTAGAGATATTCACTGGGTATCGCGTTCAGCATAATAATGCTTTAGGACCTTATAAAGGTGGGTTGCGTTACCATCCAACGGTAGATATAGATGCTGCTAGAGCTCTAGCCATGTGGATGACATGGAAAACTTCTTTGGCAGGCTTACCTTATGGAGGGGGAAAAGGTGGAATTCAACTTGATCCTTCAAAATATTCAGAGACAGAATTAGAACGCATTACAAGACGTTTCACGTTTGCCTTGGCAGATAATATTGGTCCGGAACATGATATTCCCGCACCAGACGTTAACACCAATAGTCAAACCATGGCATGGATTACAGATACATACATGAGTACGCGTCCACCTGCAGAACGTTCTGCAAATTTACATGTTGTTACAGGAAAACCAGCAGGTAGTGGTGGACTTGAAGGGCGTGATAGGGCAACAGGTTATGGCGTGTTTATAACTATTAAATTTTGGACTAAAAAAAACAATATAAGTTTAAAAAACAAAAAGTTTATTGTTCAGGGTTTTGGAAATGTAGGGTACTGGACTTCTTATTTTTTAGAGAAAGAAGGCACAAAACTAGTAGCCATACAAGATGCTTTTGGCAGTATTGAAAACAAAAATGGTATTGTAGCGGAAAACTTGTTTAAATACACAAAAATCAACAAAGGCAGTATCGTCGATTTTCCAGAAGCGGGTAGCATCAATAACGATATGTTTTTTGGAATAGATTGCGATATTTTAATTCCAGCAGCCCTGGGTAATCAAATAACAAGTGAAAATGCTTCACAAATTAAAGCGACCCTTATTGCAGAAGGAGCTAACGGACCTACAAACGTTGAAGGCGAAAAGATCCTGCTAAAAAGAGGCATTACCATAATACCAGATATTTTATGCAATTCAGGAGGCGTAATAGGTAGTTATTTTGAATGGTTACAAAACCGAAATGGTGAACTATGGCAATTGGACGAAGTCATGGATAAGCTATATAAGAAATTGAAAGAATCGTTTGATAAGGTTTATGAATATTCTGAATTTGAAGTCGTGGATATGCGAACTGCAGCATATTGTATTGCTTTAGAGCGTATAGAAAAAGCATATATTTTAAGAGGCATATTTCCATAAATAGAATTAGTTAAAATATTAGGAAAAATGAAATACGGAAGTTTAATATTGGAAAAAAAGGAGTATGTGTATATTAAGCGCATACTCAATATTTCTGGATATGTGGGAGATCATGAAACACAGAAATCCTTAACAAAATTTACAGAAGAATTGAAAACCGCGCATATTCTTGATGAAGAAGAAATGCCCAATGATGTGGTACGTTTAAACAGTATTGTTACGGTCACATCAGGCAACAATTGGGAAAGAACTTTTCAAATTGTACAACCATCCGAAAAGGATATAAAGAATAATAAGATTTCTATTCTCACTCCAATGGGAGCTGCTTTGTTCGGATATTCAATAGATGATATTGTCCGTTGGGATTTCCCCACAGGAATGAAAGAACTAAAGATTATTGGAGTTGCTCAACAGATACAAGACAAAAACTCGGATGTATTCATTTAAAATTAAACAGAATGAAAACTTTAAAGGTCGAAATCTACGATCAAAATAATAAGATTGATGTAACTCATAAAATAAACACGATCGAATTGGATAATTGGATCAATCACTTGAAATTCTTTAAAAAAGAATTGAAGAATCTTATTGCGATGTGTGATGTAAAGTTGAATAGAAAATTGGACGATGATGTTCTTAAGTGTCTTAAAAAGAAAGAAGTTGAAAATGACAATTTGTTAAGAATTTTAATTAAGTATATGAACTCAAGAAGAAATATCATCGAATGTAGTAGTTGTGATTGTGATATGGTTTTTATTACAGAGCATGTGAGTTATAGAAGAAGCTATCTGTATCATGTAGACAAATACAGACGATTAAAGAATGAATTTTTCAGAAAAATTGAAGAGAAATTTATTCCCCTTAATGGAGTCTCTTAATTAGAAACCTTTACAATTGGAAAATTCCTTACCATTTAAAATTGATACCCAAAGAAGATTATGTATCAAAAAAGATTTGATTGAGTTAAGTCAATGGATAGATACACTTGAAAATATTAATAAGGAACTTGATTACCAAAGTATAATTGAAAAACAACTTTTGAAGCATAGCAACATTGCCCAAAACCTTCAAGGATTACGCAGAAAGAACACCTTGATTATGGCTTCACTATGTCAATACGAACAGTTATTACAAAAAGAAATCGAATTTGGGAAAAGAGAATACGATGTAACACGTTTAAAGGAGCATGAGAAAAAACGAGACGGTTATGTTTTATTGACAAAGGAGTTTCAGAGTTTGAAATCACTAATTTATCAGCACCTTTGTAAATTTCAACGCAAATAATTTAGACAAGATGAGGATGCGGTTTAGGTTTACAAACATGTGATGAAAATCACCTATGCTCCGTCAACAATAAATTTATAGTAGTTAGGGAAAAACTAAAATAGATGTTGAAAAATACCAGTCTTGAAGAATTAGCGCTCGATATAAAAAGGGTGGATCATGTTTAAAAGCCTAAAAAAATCTGAATATAAATAGGACAAAAATTTCCGAAATAAAAATTTATGGGAACATTAAATTGAGATTCAGAAAAAACAAATGGTAATAGCTCAAATTAGCGGATATATAAACCAATAAAACCGTATTGATTTAAAGAAAAAACTAATTGCTTAACCTGGCACAGGCTGATTATGCATTTGTTGTGGGGTTCGAGGACTTTCTTCGGACATGCGAGCCCCTTAGGGAATTCCAACCGCTCAAAAATAACGGGATCATGAAACATATGGAGCGGTTGCAAAAATTCACCACGCTTGCCTTAAGGTACGGGTGGTTAAAAGAGAACCCCTTTGCCCGCTATACCTTAAAGTTCGAGGAGTTTGACAGCGCTTTTTTGGAGCAGTCCGAACTGAATGGATTGAGGACGTTTGATATGGGTGATGGTGGGATGAAATTAGCAAGGGATATATTTGTTTTTCCTGTTGCACCGGACTGAGCTATATCGATGTCAAGAATTTAAGAACGACCGGTATCCTAACGGGAATTGACGGTGAGCCATGGATAATGATAAGGCGCACGAAATTAAAGACAGCGGTAAAGGTGCCATTGTTGGATGAGGTAAAAGAGATTTGGAATCCTATGGACTTTGAGTCCATAGTGGTTCATTTTTCGCAATCTAATACAATATTTAATAGATTTTGTCTTAGGCCTTTTAAATTATAATAATTTCCGGATAAGTCATTTACGTGTTGTCGATTGGTTAACAGTATGATTGAGGTTTTTGAGTCAGGGAAAACAACAATGCTGGTGCCAGTAAACCCTGTATGACCAAATGTGTGTTCTGGCGCACCTTCTGCTGAAAAAAGAGATACGTCCATCATCCACCCTAATCCATTTTGAAAGTTGTCTTTTGTTAGATATTTTTTGATGATTTTGTTAGAGATAATTTGCATTCCATTAAAACACCCATTGTTTAATAAAAAATCAATTAAAATTTGAATTTCATCAACAGTTGAAAACAAACCAGCATGTCCTGCAACACCACCGTTGGCATACCATGAATTACCATCATTTACTTCTCCTTTTAAAGTATATCTCCGCCATTTATTCCAACTGGCGGGGTCTATTCCCTCTATTTTATATCCAAAGTTATCGTCGTAAACCATTTTTTTCTCAAATGGATTTCCATGTGAGGTGGCGGCAATTTTTTCTGTTTTCAGATTTTCTTTTGGATTGAATACAGTAGAATTTAAGTGTAATTTATTGTAGAGATTTTCGCATAAAAACTTATCTAAAGTAAGTCCTGAAATTTTTTCTACCACATAACCTAAAGTCATAAAACCCAAATCGCTGTAATGACGACCTTCACCGGGCGGATAAGCCACGGGTATTTTAGATATTGCTTTTAAGGATGCATGCTTTGTGGAAGCTAAATAATAAAGGGGATACCATTCTTTGAGCCCGGAGGAATGTGTGAGCAGTTGTCTTATCGTTATTTTTTTTTTGTCATAAGTTTTAAATTCGCTCAAATATTTTGAAACGGTATCATTTAAGGACAATTTTCCTTGATCGTCAAGTATCATTATCGCAAAGGTTGTAGCCAAGACTTTCGTCAGGGATGCCAAATCAAAAAGATGATCTGTTGTCATCATTTCAGGTGATTCAATTTCCTCCATTTCATCTCCATATTTGAAAGCATAACCGAATGCTTTTTCATAAATTATTTTATTTTTGGATTTTACTAAAACAACAGCTCCCGACATGTTTTTAGAGTCAAGATGTGAAGAAATCAAAGAATCAATTTTTAATTGGATTGTTTTTTTACAAACTTTAATTTCCTGCGCGTTAGTTAAAGAGTAAACAAGAATAATCAAAACCGAAAGGCTGGATATTAATTTTTTTTTCATTTTTTTCATTTTCATTTGGCGATAGGTAAAATCAGTCTTATAGGTAAAATCAGTCTTAAAGAATAAGCCCTCCACCCCAGTAAAGGACTCAAAATCTGTTACTCACAGAGCCTTTTTAAAATGTATTTATATCATGTTAGGTTGAAAGGGATTTTAAAAAAGCAGCTTATTTTTTTGATACAGATTGACCAAGGATTTCCCAGAAATCAGGAGCTTCTTTTCCCAATACCCATACAGAGATTCCTCTAAGTTTGTAATCCTTTAATAAGTCAAGTTTTGGTTTAAGTGATTTCCCATCTTCAATAAAAGCGTATTCAAAAACTCCATCATTTTCCCATACAGCATAATTACAACCTGCTTTTGGGTTCCATATAGGTTTAACATCGTGTTGTCCAAGTAGGTGCTGAAGTTTATCAAAACCAACGGGGAGCCCATTGGAAAAGCCACCTTTTTGATCCGTATAATCGGTAAACCAATGGTATGAATAACTTGGAATGCCCAAGGATAATTTATGGGGCGAAACACCTTCTGAAAGCAGGTGTTTTATTACTTTTTCTACCCAATCTATTCCAGCAACCGGACCTGGCGTTGTCCGCCGGGTATGTTGACCATAGGTCATAATGGATATGAAATCTCCTATTTCTGACAACTCTTTTACCGCATAGCCGGCTCTCCAGTCTTCGTACAAAAAACGATGGTATTCAGAAGAGCCTCCAAGATTTTCAAGAATGTGGACTACAGCAGCTGATAACTGCAAGCCTTGCTTATGGAACGCTTCTGCAGTTTCTTTAAAGAATAATGTAAAATCATCTCTGTCGGAAATATGCAATCCTTCAAGGTCAAATTGCCATCCGTCCAATCCATACTTTTGAGCATATTCCAACATCATTTTAATAGAACGACTTCGTGAAATGGGATTGGCTACAATTTTATGTAGCAATTCTTTATCAAATCCCTTGTTTACTATTAATGGCATTACTTTTACATGGTTGGCCTTGGCTATGTCCAACACTCTTTTATCTAACGATCCTGAAATAACGCCCTCCTCACTAACCAAGAAAGTTTGGGGGCAAACAATGGAAATCAAACGGATGTTAGCCTTAAAACTGTTAAATGATTCGGGCGTATCCACCATATAAAAAAGGTTCTCAGATTTTATTTGGGCATACCCACCTAAACCGAAAACCAAAAAAAATACAATTTGAATTATTTGAATCTTCATGGGCTTGTTGTCTTTAGCGAAAAGTTCAAATGTCCCACATACACTTAAAATAATCGTTTTAAAGAAATCAGTACTGTTTGGATTTTCGAAATCGGTGGAGTCAAAGGGCTGTTTTGTTGGAGAGAATTGAAGCTGCTCAACTTTCATTTTATATGAATTAAAATTATTTACGCAACAATTTACTTAAATTATTCCAATTCCAATATATTTTTAATCTATAGAATTCCTCGCAGCTTGTTGCGGGGTTTGGCTGAAAAGTTTGAAAGACGGAGAGTTTTTCAAAACTCTTTAAAAAAGTGTATATTCGATTTATGAATGATCATATTCACAAACGACATAATAAAAAGTTTGAATGTCCGTAATTTGTCATAAGTCTGAAAATATAATGATTTTGTCATTCCGACAAAGGAGGAACCGCATTGATTTTCAATAGATTCTTCATTTCGTTTCACTCCATTCTGAATGACAAAATTGGTATTATGAATGAATACGGACATTCAATAAAAAGTTTACTGTTATATTATTTAGTATGTCCAATAAAATATAGGCGTTCACTGACCCTAAATGCCGTGTTCTAGGGCAATTTTTAATATTTATATAAGGGACAATAGAGAGTCAACAAGGTGTTTATAAGGTTCAATGCTGTCGTTTTTAAAAACAACCGAAGTGTTGTTGGCCACAACAGGAATGTTTTTGCCTTTTAAAAGGCTTAATAATTTTTAGTTTAATTGACTCCAACAATAATGCTTTCCTTTTCTTTTTCGGAAGGCTTTTCTTTTTTGTTTGGGTTTTGGCAGCCAAGTGCTATTAAAAACAGACATACTGTTGAAATCAGTAAAATACGTGAAGTTCTCTTTTGTATCAGTTTTTTTGGTTCTATGGCACTCAATTGAAGGATTTTTTAACTGATAAGTTTTCTTTTTGCAATGTGTCGCAATTTATAAAAGGTTTACACCTGCCGAGATGTACTCTTTTAGTCTTGGATCTTTGGGGTCCAGGTCGGTAACCACAGTGTCAATGTCTTTTGTATTGCAAACATCATAGCTGTGCTTAAGGTTGAGTTTGTTTGAAGTTGCCAAATAAACAATATGCTCAGAGGCATTTATCATGGCCTTTTTTATTAGCGACACTTCATAGCCCTCGTCTGTAACTCCCAGCTCAGCACTAAGGCCGCTTACCCCCATAAAACAAATATTGGCACGTATGTTAGATAAATATTGGACGACATCAATGCCGGTTGTTACCATAGAGCTTCTATGAATCTTGCCCCCAATGAAGATAGTCTCAATCAAAGGGTGTTCTGTTAGTTGCATGGCAATGGGTAGGCTGTAAGTATATACAGTAGCCTTTAAATCTTTCGGGAGCAATTTGGCGAGCATTAAGTTAGTGGTCCCGCCACTGATAATTATGGCTATACCGTCTTGGATAAGCGAAATGGCTTTTTGCGCAATACGTATTTTGTTTTCTCTATTATAGATAACATCCTCGTTGTAATGGTAGAGTTTTTGAATGGTTGATATGGCACCTCCATGAACCTTGGTGAGAAGCCCCTTGTCGTTCAGTTCTTTAATATCCCTTCTTATAGTGTCTTCAGAAACGTTAAGTTTTTGTGACAAGAAACTGGAACTGACCTTTCTGTTTATACTTACTTCATCTATGACTTTTTGTTGTCGCGCTTTTTTTTTCATACAATGGATTTTTTCAAAAATAAGCTTTTCTTTATCTAAAACACAAATATTTTTTAAATATAAGCAAATAAATGCATGCTTTTTTACAAAAACATGCATTTATTTAAAATAATGCGCATTTAATCGAAAATTTATCTATATTTGATAGATACTATTCTTAATAACTTCTAAATAAAAATATTTTGTGAGAACTTCAAAAAGGCTGATTTCTTTGGATGTTTTAAGGGGAATGACAATTTCATTTATGATATTGGTTAATACCCCCGGCAGTTGGGCTTATGTTTATTCACCCCTAAGACATGCAGAATGGAATGGTTGTACACCAACAGATTTGGTGTTTCCTTTTTTTCTGTTTATTGTTGGCGTATCGGCATGGTTTTCTTTTAAAAAGTATGACACCAAACTATCTAAAATAACACTACTAAAAATATTTAAAAGAACTGCGCTTATATTTCTTTTAGGGGTTGCATTGAATTTATTTCCGTTTTTTGATTTTAGTAAAGTACGTGTAATGGGGGTTTTACAACGAATAGCTTTAGCTTATGGCATAGGGTCCGTGCTTTGCTTGAGTTTTAAAAGAGATAAATTATTAATCGTTTTAGCAGTAATTTTATTAGGGTATTGGGCATTGTTATATTTTGGAGCAGAATTAGATCCATATTCATTAAAAGAAAATATAGTCAGGGAGTTCGATTTGCTTTTATTTGGAGAGAAACATATTTACAAAGGGTTTGGAATTCCTTTTGACCCAGAGGGGGTATTGTCAACCATACCTACCGTTGGAACTGTAATAATAGGTTATTTGGTTGGTCAAACAATTAGTCAAGAAACATTAATTTTGTTAAAAATAAAAAAGTTATTGATCCAAGGAGCCCTGCTAGTTATTTTAGGAGCAGTTTGGGGATTGGCATTTCCTATTAACAAGGCATTGTGGACAAGTTCTTATGTGCTTTATACGGCCGGTTTAGGGATGCTATTTTTGGCTTGTTTGATTTTTGTTATTGATTGTAAAGGATATAATAATTGGACTAAACCTTTTATCCATTTTGGAACCAATCCATTATTTATTTTTGTTTTCTCTGGCATATATGCAAAAACAATCAGTCACTTAATTAAAATACCTGCCCAAGAAGGCAGTGATGAAATAGCCGCCTACAAATACCTTTTTGATGATGTGTTTTCTCCTATTGCCGGAAACATGAACGGTTCTTTGTTATTTGCATTAAGTCATATTATTGTGTTTTGGTTTATATGTTTTTTACTTTATAAAAACAGGATATTCATAAAAATATAGAATTTTTCGCATAAAACACGAATTAAATGATTAAAACGTGCATTTTTTTGCATAAAGAATGCACGTTTTAATTTATTTTTTTTATTTTTAGCTAAAATAACTTAAACTCTATTCTCATGAAAGAAACTAACAAAACTCTCTCTTATTTTAAGAGAATTAAGATTATGAGCAGCTTTATGTTGCTTATCATGTTTGGCTTTACTTCTCAAGGTCAAACAACTTATACATTACTTGGTAATGTAACGGATAATCTAGGTGATCCTGCCATGGGTGTGACGGTTCAAATCAAGAACACAAACCTTGGGACAATTACAGACCTTGATGGGCATTATGAATTAAAGGCAAATTTGGAATTGGGTAATTACACGCTTGTTTTTAGATCCCTCGGATTAACAACTCAAGAAGTTAAAATCAGTTTGGGTACTCAAACTGAAGTAGTAAATGATGTTGCTATGACTGCGGATATCCTTGGGTTGGATCAAGTGGTTATAACTGGTGTTGGCGCTTTAACAGCTAAAAAACAATTAGGTAATACTATTTCTAGTATTAAAGGTCAGGAAATTGCTGAATCTGGATCCGTGGATATTACAGGGGCTCTCTCTGGGAAATTGGCGGGGATTCAAGTCACTCAAAATTCAGGTGACCCAGCTGCTGGTATCAGTGTTCGGTTAAGAAGCGCAAGTACGGTTAATGGAAACTCAGATCCATTGTATATTATTGATGGTGTAATTGTTAATAATAATTCTACCGATGTTTTAGGTACAACTAGTGTAGTTCAAAACAGGTTGTCCGATATTAGTCCACAGGATATAGATAGAATTGAAGTAATAAAAGGTGCTGCTGCTGCTGCAATATATGGATCTAGAGCAAGTAATGGTGTAGTACAGATTTTTACAAAAAAAGGACAATCTGGAAAACCGGTAATTACTGTTTCCAGTAGTGTGAATTTTAATTCTTTAAGAAAGAAACGTGATTTTAACCAAGAGCCTTTTGATTGGGTCTCAAGTGATATTACGGTTCTTGATAAAGTACCTGCAACAAGATATGACTATCAGGATATGGTGTTTGAAAATTCTGCCGGGACTGATAACTATGTTTCTATATCAGGAGGAAAGGATGATACAAATTATTTTGCTTCGTTTTCTTATTTAAAGAATGATGGAATTTTAAAAAGTACCAATTATGAAAGACAAGGGGGAAGAATTAGGGTTAATCAAGTAATCAACGATTGGGCATCAGCTTCTTTTGGAACATACTTTTCAACAAGCAAAAGCAAAGATCAGCCCAATGGTGGTTATGTTGCTGGAATATTGCCAACTATATTGTTTGCAAATAATACAATAGATCCAAGACCAGATGCGGATGGCAATTACCCAACTTTGACTTTTTATCCTAATATTCTGGAATACATTGACACCTTTGATTTTAATCAACAGAATAATAGAACCATTAGTGATTTGCAGATTGACTTAAAGCCGCTAGATGGTCTTAAAATAAATTATATTCTTGGTTATGATAATTCAGAATCTATAGGAAATTCATATGTGCCTATAGGAACTACTACGATTACTTTGGGTAGTGCAAGCACCTCTACTATAAGTACAAAACAGTTTAATAGCGATTTGAATGCCTCGTTTGATAAGGATATTAGTGATGCTTTAAAATCTACAACAACAGCAGGATTTTCTTGGCAATCAGATGAAACATTATTACGTTCAATTTCAGGAACAGGATTGGCATTGGGTGTTAAAACGACGGACGGCGCAGCTTCAATTTCTACCAATGAAAGCAGAAGTGAACGAACTTTTTGGGGAGGGTTTTTACAGCAAACATTTGGCTTTAAGGACAAACTTTTTGTTACAGGAGCCATTAGATTGGATGGTTCTTCAGTATTTGGAGCAGATGAAAGAAATCAATTTTATCCAAAAGCAAGTATGTCATACTTACTTTCAGAGGAAGACTTTTGGGAAAAGAGTCTAGGGAATGCAATCAATAGTTTTAAGGTTAGGGCCGCTTGGGGCCAGGCAGGGAACCTTACTGCAATAGGGCCTTTTGACCGTTTGTCAAATTATGCTGCTATAAGTATTGATGGAAGTTCTGGGTTAATTGCCCCAACACGATTAGGAAATGCAGATTTAAAACCTGAAAGACAAACAGAATTAGAGTTTGGTATTGATATGGGACTGTTTGATAATAAGATTGGGGTAGAGCTGACTTATTATGAGCAAGATATTAAAGATCTTTTGTTGGCAAGAACATTGTCACCTTCAACAGGTTTTGGCTCAAGGGTGGAAAACATAGGAACCATGAACAATAAAGGTTTTGAGGCATTGATTACAGCAACACCTATTCAAACAAATGATTTTAGTTGGACAGTTACAGGAACCTATTCTACAAATAAAAATGAAGTAAATAATATAGAAGGCGAGCAATTTGGTATTGGAAATTTCGGGTTTTCTGTTGCTAAAAACGGACAGCCTTTAGGCGTTTTCTATCAAGGTTTTTATGCTAGAAATCCAGACGGAAGCTTGCTTTTAACTCCAGGCGGTATTCCACAAAGAGAAAAAGGATCATATGATGCCGATGGCAACCCTGTTCCTGAGAGAGATGGATCTGGACAACCTAGTGGAGCAAATTTAAGCAAGGTCATTGGAGATCCAAATCCTGACTTTATAGCCTCTTTAATTAATGAACTTAAGTATAAAAACTTTTCTTTTAGAATGCAGCTTGATGCTGTACAAGGCGTAGATGTCTTAAGTTGGGATACGCGCATGTTCTATCGTTTTGGTGGTGGGCCAGAGACAGGTCGTGAGCTGAGAGGAGAGAGCGTTAGAGGAACGGGTGCTGCTAAGTTTGGTATCGCAGAATCTTATATTGAAGACGGTTCTTATGTTAAGCTTCGCGAAATATCTGCTTCATATTTATTAAAAAATCCTTTAGAAGGGATTGATAGTGTGAAATTTACTCTAACTGGACGAAATTTATTCTCGATAGATAATTTCTCTGGTTATGACCCAGAAGTAAATATGGATGGTCAGAGTAATGGTGCTAGAGGAGGTGTTATGGGATTGGTGCCTATTCCTAGTGTAGTTAAATTTGGTGTAATAGCTACTTTTTAAGTGTCAAAATAAAAAAATATTAAAAGATGAAAAATATAAAAATATATACAGTCATAGGTGTTTTGCTTATTAGTAGTGGTTTATTTACTGCATGCGACACTGAGTTTGAAAACCCTAACAATCCAACCGAGGATGTTGTTTTAGGGACAAAAGGAGGGCTTTTTGCATTAGCAACCGGAATTAGGCAATATTATTCAGTGGTTGCGTTAAGGCAAATAATTGAAGCTCCAGGAATTACTACTAGAGAATTAGGGGTAACCAATACGTTTTTAAACATTAATGAATTGGCCAAAGGAGGAGCAGAATTGCCTAATGAAAGTGGTGGTATCACGAATCCATGGGTAAATATTATACGTGCCAAAGGAATGGCAGAGTCCTTAATTGAAGGAGCCAATATCGTTGAGCTTTCTGCTGGAACAAAAAGTGGGTTATTAGCTTATGGCAATTTGTTTAAAGCTATGTGTTTAGGTTCTTTAATTGAAATGTTTGAGCAAGTTCCTATAAATAACTCAGCTGATGGAGCTGCTCCATTTAGTGATAGAGCAACGGTGTTGTCTCATTGCATCACTTTGTTAGAGGAAGCAAGGGATGTACTGTCGTCATCACCTATGTCAGATGAATTTAAATCTACCGTTCTTTGGTCGGATATTAGCTTAAAGAAAACAGTAAATGCGTTTCTATCAAGATATCAATTAATGGCCGGAAATTATGATGAGGCGATTACGGCTGCAAATGCTGTATTAAGTGATAGTGATGCTACAAATTCAATGTGGATTTATGATGCCAATAACCAAAACCCTATATGGAATAGAACCGTTAATTCTGCCGATTTAAATCCACAAACTAATTTTGGATTACTAGGTGATTATATTCCAGAAGCTGGAGATGGTCGTGTTGATTTCTATTTAGGAGCTGATGCCGGTTTTGCCAATGCCGATGCTGGGGGTCAAGCCCTAAGCGAAATGCTTGGCTTTTTTGGTACAAATACATCGTCCATTCCAATGTATCTTCCAGGAGAAATGGTATTGATTAAAGCAGAAGCGTATGCCAGATTAAATCAATTAGATAATGCGGTCACTCAATTGAATTTGGTAAGACAAAAGAACAATGACCCTCTTGGTGTTAATGCCAATCTTCCTGCTTGGACAGGTGATGAAACAAGTAAGGATGATATTTTGGAAGAAATATATAAAAATAGATGTATAGAACTGTTTTTAACAGGACTAAGATTTGGGGATAGTAAAAGGTTCCATCCTGATTTTGCGGTTCCTTCTGCAACCAATACAACGAATGAACGGAACAGGAATTATTACCCTTATCCATTCATTGAAAGGGAAAATAATCCAAATACGCCTGCAGATCCATCTATTTAAAGATATGTATGGCACATTTTTAAGTTTGTTTTTTTGTTTATTTAGTTAATATTGAGGGCAACATAATTGTTGCCCTCAATAAAATTAAAACAGCAGGAAGATTGACTAATTAGAAATTTAAATATAAAATATGATGAAAGTTTATACCGGTTTGGATGTATTGGTAAATGATAAAGAGGTTCAAAAAGAATTTAAAGGTAATGTGGCTTTGCTTTGTCATAATGCATCTATAGATTATACATTTACACATGCTGCATTAAGATTCAAAGAACTATTTGGGTCTAGGTTTGTAAAACTATTTGGGCCACAACATGGTTTTGCTACAGATGTTCAAGATAATATGGTTGAAACAAATCATATAACACATCCGTATTTTAATATTCCTGTATATTCATTGTACTCTGAAACCCGTATCCCAACAGATGACATGTTAGATGGTATTGATCATTTATTTGTTGATTTGCAAGATGTTGGCTGCAGAATGTATACCTATATTTATACGCTTACTCTTTTACTTGAAAAATGCAGTAATAAAGACATTCAAATTGTGGTCCTTGATCGCCCCAATCCCATAAACGGCATTGATGTTGAAGGAAATGTATTGGATTTAGAGTTTGAATCGTTTATAGGAAGACATCCAATTCCTGTGCGTCATGCAATGACCATTGGTGAAGTTGCCTTAATGCATCAAAAATTTTGGGCTAAAGAAAAGGCTCAACTTAAAGTTATAAAGATGCAACATTGGCAACGAAACATGTGTTTTGAAGACACGAAGTTGCCATGGCTGTTGCCTTCACCAAACCTTGCCAGAGCGGAAAGCGCTTTTACCTTTCCTGCCACTGTTTTATTTGAAGGAACCATTTTAAGCGAAGGCAGGGGTACTACACAGTCATTGGAAATTGTAGGTCATCCAAAAATGGAGCCTTTTTCATTTTATGAAAACCATTTGTCCCAAGTTGTAAATAAATCAAAATTAAAAGGCTTTACGTTGAGACCAATTACATTTTTGCCAACATTTCAAAAGCATGCAAATCAGGTATGCGGAGGAGTTCAAATTCATGTAACCAATAAATCAACTTATAAACCATGGCGTGTTGGTCAACTGCTAATGCGAGAATTATTTCATTATTTAGGAGAGGATTTTAAATGGAAAAAACCGCCTTATGAGTATAATTATACCCAAAAACCAATTGATATTATTAATGGAACAGACAAATTGAGACATTGGGTGGAAAATAATGAATCTATTGAGATGCTTGATTCTTTTGAAAACTTAAAAGACTATAAACTACAACTTGACGAAATAAAAATTTATTAAAAAAAGCACAAAAGTAAATTAAACTCGCAATGCTAACTATATTTTTGAATGTCCGTATTCATTCATAATACCATTTTTGTCATTCAGAATGGAGTGAAACGAAATGAAGAATCTATTGAAAACCAATGAGATTCCTCCTTTGTCGGAATGACAAAATTATTATATTTTCAGACTTATGACAAATTACGGACATTCAACTATATTTATAATTTTATATAAAATAGTCAAAAAACCGGTTTCATAAATGAACGCAACACTGATTTCGTTAATTGTAGCATCCTATTTTGGGGTATTATTACTAATATCCCATTTTGTTTCAAAAAACACGAGTGATGAATCTTTTTATACGGGAGATAGAAAATCGCCATGGCAAGTCGTTGCTTTTGGAATGATCGGAGCTGTATTATCAGGCGTTACATTTGTCTCAATTCCAGGGATGGTAGGAAATAATTATTTTTATTATTTACAGTTTGTTTTTGGAAATGTTGTTGGATACGTTTTTATAACTTATGTTCTGCTCCCCATTTATTACGATTTAAAACTGGTTTCAATATACACCTATTTAGAATCGCGTTTTGGAATTAAAACCTATAAAACTGGGTCTCTGTTTTTTTTAATATCACAATCATTTGGAGCCGCGCTGCGCTTATTGCTTGCTGCTAAAATATTACAGTATGCTGTGTTCGATGCGTTTCATATTCCGTTTTTTTTAACAGTTATCATCATTCTGGCCCTTATATGGTTGTATACCAATAAATCGGGCATTAAAACAATTGTATGGACCGATATGCTCCAAACGTTTTTCTTGATAGCAGCGGCAATAATATCCATTTATGTGGTTAAGAGTTCTTTAGGTTTGAGTTTTTCAGAAACCATGACATCTGTTACAAAACATGACTATTTCAAAGTTTTTGATTGGGATATGCATTCAGGAAGTAACTTTTTCAAACAATTTGTTTCAGGTGTTTTAATTGCTATTGCCATGATTGGTTTGGATCAAAATATGATGCAAAAAACATTGACCTGCAAAAACAAAAAAGAAGCTCAACAAAACATCCTGACATTTAGCTTGATTTTAGCAGTCACCCAGTTCCTGTTTTTGGGTTTAGGGGTCATGTTGTACTTATATGCTGAAAAATTTGGTATCCATTTAGATTTTGAAAACGGGAAATTTATGGATACAGATAATTTATTCCCTATGCTTTCTTTAAACCATTTTGGAACCATTGCCAGCATTAGTTTTATTTTAGGAATAACCGCGGCGTCTTTTTCTAGTGCAGATTCTGCTTTAACAGCACTAACAACCTCTTTTACACATGATTTTTTAGACATACAACATAAAAATTCAAAAGAAAAGAAACGATTGAAAAATCTGGTTTTATTTGGATTTTCAGCAGTTATTTTTACAATCATCATGTTATTCTCGGAAAGTAAGGGAGATGTGATTTCTACCATATTTAAAGTGGCTGGGTATACCTATGGACCCTTGCTGGGGCTCTATATGTTTGGAATTTTTACTAAAATACAAATAAAAGATGTTGCCGTTCCTTTCATATGTGTAATAATGCCAATAGTAACATACTTTTTAAATTATTACTTCATTATCTGGTATAATTTTGATTTTGGTTTTATGAATATTTTTGTTAATGCGCTTTTAACAGTAGTCTTTTTAATTGTTTTTAAGGCCAATAAATCTAAATAGATTTCCAATATTCAAACTAGTTTTAATTATTGAGATATAGAATGATAAAATGAAAATGAAAAACAAACTAACAACTGAAGAATCCTCTGAATATGATGATTTAGAAAAAATGAGCACATTTGACTTGCTCTCAAGCATGAATGCTGAAGATAAAACAGTTCCTTATGCCATTGAAAAAGCAGTTCCTTCAATTGAAAAATTAGTAGATGTCATTTATAGAAAAATGAATGAAGGCGGACGATTGTTTTATATAGGAGCCGGAACAAGTGGAAGATTGGGGGTGCTTGATGCCTCTGAATGCCCACCCACCTATGGCGTTGATGATGATTTGGTAATTGGCTTGATTGCAGGGGGAGATATAGCTCTAAGAAAAGCTGTTGAAAATGCCGAAGATGATACTACATTGGCATGGAAGGATTTACAAAAATTCCATATGAATGAAGAGGATGTTCTTGTGGGCATAGCAGCATCAGGAACAACCCCCTATGTTATAGGCGGCGTAAAAAAGGCGAGGCAAAACAACATTGTTACCGGCTGTATAACATGCAATGAAAACTCACCATTGTCGCTAGAAGTTGATTATCCTATTGAGTTAGTAGTAGGTCCTGAATTTGTTACAGGAAGCACGAGGATGAAAGCAGGAACAGCTCAAAAACTGGTTTTGAACATGATTTCAACAACGGTAATGATAAAGTTGGGTAGAGTAAAAGGAAACAGAATGATAGATATGCAACTTTCAAACAAAAAGCTAGTAAACAGAGGTGTAAGAATGATTATGCACGAACTTAATGTTGACAAAAAAACAGCAAGTAATTTATTGCTTGAACATAAAAATGTCAGAAAGGCCATTGATGCATTTAATTTAATTAAAAATGAGTAAAATTTTAGTAACAATTATTTTAGCCCCCTTTTTTTTAACATCTTTTTTTAGTGATCAGAATACGAGTTTTATAACTAAAGATGTGAGGTCAAAATGGGTTGATAGTATTTACAGTAATATGACCCTTCAAGAAAAAGTAGGTCAATTGTTTATGGTTGCCGCCTATTCAAACAGAGATGAAAAGCATACGGATTCTATTAAAAACCTTATTAAAAATTATGATATAGGAGGACTTATATTTTTTCAAGGTGGCCCCGTACGTCAAGCCAACCTAACAAATAGGTACCAATCAATGACCAAAGTACCGTTATTGATAGGTATTGATGCCGAATGGGGCTTGAATATGAGGTTGGATAGTACAGCAAGATTTCCATACAATATGACACTTGGAGCCATTAAAAATAATGATTTAATCAAAAAAATTGGAGGTCAAATAGGGAAACACTGCAAACGTTTGGGAGTTCATTTAAACTTTGCACCTGTAGTAGATATAAACACCAACCCTAAAAACCCAATAATAGGTGTGCGTTCATTTGGAGAGAATAAATTCAATGTAACCAATAAGGCCATTGCGTTTACCCAAGGGATGCAAAGTGAAGGCGTTATGGCATGTGCAAAGCATTTTCCAGGTCATGGCGATACAGACAAAGACTCCCATAGAACATTGCCAAGGGTTTCTTTTTCAAAAGAACGAATTGATTCTGTTGAATTATACCCATACAAGGAATTGTTTAAAAAAGGAATTTCGGGGGTTATGGTAGCGCATTTAAACGTCCCAAGTTTAGAACCTACTGAAGGGTTGCCTTCTTCGTTGTCTTATAATATAGTTTCAAATATTTTAAAGAAACAACTTAACTATAAAGGATTGATTTTTACGGATGCTTTAAATATGAAAGGCGCAGCAAATTATAAAGAACCTGGCGAGATAGATTTAGCAGCATTCAAAGCAGGCAATGATATGTTATTATTTACAGAAGATGCTCCAAAAGCGATTTCGAAAATTATAGAGGCTTATAACAAAAATGACATCACTGAAGAGAGGCTATCACATTCAGTAAAAAAAATACTTGGTGCTAAATTTGACGCCCATCTCAATCATTTTAAACCCATAGACACATCAAAACTTATAAGCGATTTGAATGGCCAAACTAATGAGATCTTAAATGTAGAGGCTTTTAGCAATGCTATTACGGTTTTAAAAAATGAGAACCATATTTTGCCAATAAAAGAAAAGAAAAAAGAAAAAATAGCGTATGTAAAATTAGGTAAGGGCATGTCTGATACGTTTGTAAATACATTAAAATCAGACGCTAAAGTTCATGATGTTTCAGGAATTTCAATTAAAAAATTATTAAAAAGACTTAAGAAATATGATAAAGTAATTATTGGCTATCATCGCTTAAATAGTAGACTGACCCAGAGTATATCCGATGAAGATAGAGCCATGATTGATATTATTTCAAAAAAGAATAAGGTCATCTTAAACGTATTCGCAAGTCAATATAGTTTGGACATCATATCGTTTAAAAATATTGAAGGAGTTATTGTTTCCTTTGAAAACACAGAACAGGCACAAATGGCAACTGCTCTTATTATTTTAGGAAAAAAGAAAGCTATAGGAACATTACCTGCGTCTGTAAATAGTGAATATAAAGTCAATTACGGAATTCAAACAGAATTGCAGCATTAATTAATAATTAGAATTTTACAGCATATGGAACGTTCAAACAAGTTAAATTTTTAAATTTAATATGACAATTAAAAGACAATCAAAATAGGCAGAGGTTTAACAACACAAAGGAATTAGAGATGACACAAGCTTTGGAAAAATTATCAAACATCCTGGAAGGAGATGTTTATTTTGATGATTTACATAAAAGCATTTATGCAACGGATGCGTCTGTTTATAGAAAAATTCCACTAGGGGTGGTGTATCCAAAAAATATTGACGATCTAAAAATTATCATACAGTTCGCCACTGAAAACAACATCAGTTTAATCCCCAGGGCCGCAGGGACCTCTTTGGCCGGTCAATGTGTGGGAGACGGATTGATAGTGGATGTGTCAAAATACTTCACTAACATACTGGCATTTAATGAACAAAAGAAGACCGTTACCGTACAGTCCGGAATTATCAGGGATGAATTAAACCATTTTCTAAAACCTTATGGATTGTTTTTTGCCCCCAATACATCAACCAGCAATAGATGCATGATAGGCGGCATGGTCGGTAACAATTCATCTGGGACCACCTCAATTAAATTTGGAGTAACGCGTGACAAAGTGTTGGAATTGAAAACCATTTTAAGTGATGGTTCTGAAGCCGTTTTTAATGCCTTATCAGGGAGTGACTTTAAACAAAAAAGACAAAAAAACTCTCTGGAAGGTAAAATTTACGCTTCCATTTTTAATGAACTGTCAAACAAAGCGGTTCAACAAGAAATAATCAAGGAATTCCCCAAAAAAAATATACATCGCAGAAACAATGGGTATCCTATTGATGAATTATTGAATTATGAGGAGTTTGGTGGTTCAAGCAATACCATCAACTTGGCAAAACTATTGACTGGCAGTGAAGGAACGCTTGCTTTTACTACGGAAATAACACTGCAATTGGACACTTTGCCACCTCCTAAAAGCATCCTGGTAGCAGCTCATTTTAGCAGTATCCAAGAAAGTATGGAAGCCGTTTTGGTTGCTATGAAGCATAATTTGTATACCTGTGAGTTAATGGACAAAACCATTTTGGACTGTACCAAAAACAATCGGGAACAGGTTAAAAACAGGTTTTTTGTTGTAGGGGATCCTAAAGCGATTTTAATGCTTGAAATCTGTACATATTCAGAAGAAGAATCCGCACTACTTGCCAATAGGTTAATACAAGAGTTACAAGCCAATAAGCTGGGCTATGCCTATCCTGAATTGATTGGTGGTCAAATAAATCAAGCTCTAGAGCTACGTAAAGCGGGGTTAGGATTGTTGGGGAATATTGTAGGCGATGATAAGGCTGTTGCTTGTATTGAGGACACCGCTGTCGATTTAAAGGATCTGCCAAAGTATATTTCAGAATTTTCCAAAATGATGGAAGATTTTGGTCAAGAGGCCGTGTATTATGCCCATGCAGGAGCTGGTGAACTGCACCTAAGACCAATTTTAAATTTAAAAAAACAAGAGGATGTTGTGTTGTTCAGGGAAATAACAACTGAAACAGCCAAATTGGTTAAAAAATATGGAGGGTCTTTTAGTGGTGAACATGGTGATGGCATTGTAAGATCGGAATTCATACCCAAGATGATTGGGGATAAAAATTATGAACTCATAAAACGAATCAAAAACACGTTTGACCCCAATAACATTTTTAACAGAGGAAAGATTGTGGATGCGTTTCCAATGGATAAAAACCTACGATATGAAATTGACAGGAAAGAACCTAAAATTGAGACAATCCTAGATTTTTCAGATAGTCAGGGCATTTTGAGGGCTGCTGAAAAATGCAATGGCTCAGGCGATTGCAGGAAGCTACCAGAAGCGGGAGGAACTATGTGTCCTAGTTATAGGGCAACAAAAAATGAAAAGGACACGACACGGGCCAGGGCAAATGCCTTAAGGGAGTTTTTAACAAACTCAAAAGAGCCAAACAAATTCAACCATAAAGAACTATATGATGTTTTTGATTTGTGCTTAAGCTGTAAAGCTTGTGCCAGCGAGTGCCCAAGCAATGTAGATATAGCCTCTTTAAAAGCTGAATTTTTGTACCAGTACCAGAAGCAAAATGGGATATCAATTAGAACCAGGCTATTTGCCTACAGTGCAAGCTTAAATAAATTGGCTAGTTTGATGCCCAGTATAACCAATGGCTTTTTAAATACTAGAATCATTAAAAATATGTTGGGGATTGCAACTGAAAGAAGTATTCCTGAATTAGCAAAAAACACTCTTTTCAGTTGGTATAAAAAGAACCAAAAACGACTCCTTGATAACCCCATTAACGTTGGAGAACTGTTTTTGTTTGTTGATGAGTTTACAAATTATTACGATGTTACCATAGGCATAGATTGTATTGAACTTTTAAGCAGCTTAGGATATAAGGTGAACATCACACATCATAAGGAAAGTGGACGGAGTTTTATTTCAAAGGGCATTTTAGATGAAGCAAAAAAAATTGCCGATTTTAATGTGTCATTTTTTAAAAACAGTATATCAAAAGAAACTCCTCTTGTTGGCATAGAACCTTCAGCAATTTTAACTTTTAGGGATGAATATTTAAGGTTGGTCGATGATAAGGAATCTGCCATAAAAATAGCCGAAAACACACTGACAATTGAAGAATTTATAAAACAGGAATTTCACAAAAAGAACATTAAGTCTAAAAGTTTCACAACCAAAGAACAGGTGCTGAAAATCCATGGTCATTGTCAACAAAAGGCATTGAGCAATATAGAGCCAACATTTACAATGCTGACTATACCTAAAAATTATAAAGCAACTATTTTTAATTCAGGCTGTTGCGGGATGGCTGGCTCTTTTGGTTATGAAAAGGAGCATTACCAAATCAGTATGCAAGTGGGAGAGGACACCTTGTTTCCAAAAATCAGAAATACAGATGAGAACGTCATCATTGTAGCATCTGGGACCAGCTGTCGACATCAAATTAAAGATGGGACAAAAAGAAATTCAATACATCCTATAAGTGTTTTAAGAAAAGCACTTTTGTAAAATATTTAAATAAAAACAAAAACCCCCTAGAACAATGTTAAAAAGTAGTATAGACAAAGCAACAGGTTTCGAAAAAAGATTTGAGAACATTGGCACTGTAGTTTACGAAAATTCAACGGCTGCCTCCAAAGCGGTTGCAAAAGAAATAGCAGATCTTATCAGAGTAAAACAAGCTCAAAAACAACCGTGCATATTAGGTTTGGCAACAGGTTCCTCGCCAAAAGGATTATATGCAGAGTTGGTGCGTTTGCACAAAGAGGAAGGGTTGAGTTTTAAAAACGTGGTATCATTCAATTTGGACGAATATTATCCAATGGAACCAGATTCTGTAAACAGTTATGTACGTTTTATGAAAGAGCAATTGTTTGACCATGTGGATATCTTACCAGAAAACCATCATGTTCCAGATGGCACGTTATCCAAAGAAGGGATTGCTGATTATTGCGATAAGTATGAAGCCAAAATTGAAGCCTTGGGAGGTATCGATTTACAGATTTTGGGTATTGGCGGAAACGGTCACATAGGATTTAACGAATCAGGCTCATTACAGAATTCAAAAACACGGTTAGTGGCCTTGGACCATATTACAAGAGTAGCAGCCAGTGGCGATTTCTCTGGTTTGGAAAATACACCAAGAACGGCCATTACCTTGGGTGTCAAAAAAATAATGGAAGCCAAAAGGGTGATCCTCATGGCATGGGGAGAGGGGAAGTCCAATATAATCAAGGCTTCCGCAGAAGGTGAAGAAACCAGTCGTGTACCGGCCTCCTATTTACAGGAGCACAACAATGCCACCTTTGTTTTAGATAAAGCGGCAGCTTCAAAATTAACAAGAATCAATACACCTTGGCTCGTTGAAAAAATTGTTTGGACAGATAAATTGATCAGAAAAGCGGTCTTGGGGCTGGCTCTCCATTTAAAAAAGCCCATTTTAATGCTCACGGATGCTGATTATATTGAAAATGGGATGAGCGATCTATTAGCAGATTCTGGACCAGCTTATGACATTAATATCAAAATATTCAATAAGCTACAAAATACCATTACAGGTTGGCCGGGAGGTAAACCAAATGCAGACGACAGTAAACGGCCAGAACGTGCGGAACCGGCAAAAAAACGGGTGCTTATTTTTAGCCCACACCCTGATGACGATATTATTAGCATGGGAGGTACATTCAAAAGATTGGTAGAACAGGGACACGAAGTCCATGTGGGGTACCAAACATCAGGAAATATAGCCGTAGCAGATGATGAAGCGCTTCGCTTTGCAAGCTTTGTATGCGATTACAATGATAGGTTTGGAGTTGAAAGTGCAGAAGCAGAAGACATTTATAAACGGGCGGTAGCATTTCTTAAAAACAAAAAATCGAGTGAAATAGATACTCTTGAGGTAAGGCATATAAAAGGATTGATAAGGAAAGGGGAAGCAAGGGCTACCTGTCATTTTGTAGGTGTTCCTGATGAACGGATCCATTTTATGGAGCTGCCATTTTATGAAACTGGAGCCAAAAAGAAAAACCCTATAGGCAAAGAAGATATTAAGATAACCTTGGACCTTATTGAAAAGATCAAACCACACCAAATATATGCCGCAGGCGATCTGGCTGATCCACATGGAACGCACAAAGTGTGTTTAGATACTGTTTTTGAGGGCTTAAAAAGATTAAAGTCTAAAAAATTCATGAAGGATTGCTGGTTATGGCTGTACAGAGGGGCATGGCAAGAATGGGGCATTGATGAGATTGAGATGGCAGTACCCATGGGGCCTGATCAGGTATTGGAAAAGCGCAAAGGTATTTTCAAGCACCAATCACAAAAAGACGGTGTGGTGTTCCAAGGCGCTGATAGCAGAGAGTTTTGGCAACGAGCCGAGGACAGAAATAAAGAAACAGCTGATATTTATCATCAGCTGGGCTTATCTCATTACGCTGCTATGGAGGCCTTTGTAAGGTGGGAGTATTAAATTGAAAACAATTTAAACCAGTTCTATAAATGTAAATGTTAAATAGTCGACCCTTAAAAAAGGATATTTGACATTATATTGATTCCAATGATAATTTTTTAGGGCAAAAGAGTGCCAGGTCAACTTTGGTTTTTATTGGTTTCATTCGTTGGTTAAAACTATGCACTTTCAGTGCAAGACTTTTAGTTGCTACCCACTTTTGTATCTTTGAACAATGAAAGCACAAAGACGAATGGGTCATACAGAGTCTTGGTTGACAGCACATATAGTTTGGGTTACAAAATATCGTTATCACGTTCTCAAAGGCGACATTCAAGTACGTTGTAGAGATTTGATAAAACAGATTTGTGATTCTGAAGATATTCGGATTCTTAAAGGCGTCATAAGTAAAGACCACGTTCATATTCACATAGAATATCGACCATCTCAAAACATCAGCAATATAGTAAAAACGGCTTAAGGGTAGGACTTCCAGACGAATTCAAGAAGAATTTCCAGAATTGAGCAAGCGTTATTGGGGTCGACACTTTTGGGCTATTGGCTATGGCGTATGGAGTATGGAGTACAGGGAATATTACAGATAAAATGGTTCAGGATTATCTGGAACATCATCGTAACCCATCTAATCAAGATGGTGATGATACGATTATTTTGGAATAAGAATTTCATTCTTTATAGAAACCTATGGACTTGCAGTCCATAGTGGTTTAGTTATTTATTTATTTATAAATCAAAACAATTCATTTAACATTTTAGCGAGCCTTATTCCTCCTTTTTGTAATTGGGTTCTAACCGTTTCAAAGTTATCGTAAGAATAGCGGTAGCGTAAATTTTCATTCGGTTTAACATTGGCATAAACTTCTCTAGTTAATTTATGTGTATCATTAACCCAGTCAATAATGCTGCCTTGTTGTATAAATTTTACCTGTTTTCTACTTAATTTGTCGGCATTTTTAGCAAGTTCACTATAACTCATATCATAGCCATCAATCATTTCTCTATCCCAAACAGAATGTAAATTGGAGTCTTTATAAAACCATTGGAGTTTAAAATCATTTCCACCTTTATCTTCAACCAAACCAACATGCAAGGGCTGGTGTAGATCTCCTATTAAATGAACCAATAGTTTTAAATAAAATACTTTGTCGTTATTCGAAGATTGTTCATCCTTTATGATTTTTTCACAATAGTTGATGCCTGAAACTAAATCGCCACTTTTACTTTTTTCAGAATCTTCGTAATTATCGTTTAAAGGCATATTGATATAATGCCATGTGTAAAATTCATTATACCGTTTGTCCGATTTGATATCATCTGCATAGGTCGAGACAAATGCCAAGGAATGATCATTTAATAATTGTTTGATTTTTCTTTTCGTTCTGGGCTTTAAATACTTTTCGGCAATTTTGCCAACAACACGATGACCTGTGGCACTCCAGTCATCAGATGCCTTTAAAGGGTGTGGTAATAGAAAAGAAAACACGAGTAAATATGCCAATAAAGTTTTCATAAAATAAATTTGTACTAATTTAAAAAAAATCATTGTTGTCCGATAAAAAAGAAGCCAAAAAGATGGCTTCTT
>TARA_R110001592_G_scaffold5517_3_pt1 | contig 55615 bp, 34 predicted proteins | sample TARA_R110001592 | Tara Oceans TARA_R110001592 (sample SAMEA4398387) | marine metagenome | biome: Polar Biome; feature: [SRF] surface water layer (ENVO:00010504); material: water (ENVO:00002006), including particulate matter (ENVO:01000060) such as... | depth 5 m | reverse complement strand
CATAGGGGGACTCTTCATGTTATTGACGTTCCTAACTTTAAGTATATTCTTATTCATTGTGGTAATACTGACGAACACACAAGTGGGTGCTTACTTGTTGGGGACACGCAAAAAAATAACCAAGTCGAGAAGAACGGTTATATAGGAAGCTCCTCTAAAAATTATGCACGTATTTATCCAGCCATTGCAGAAGCTTTAGAAGCTGGAGAAGAAGTAACAATAAAATATGTTGACTATGCATAAAGAAAAAGAAGACTCTCAAATAATAGAAGAAGCAATGAATTATGCTTATATGATTGTAACAGGTAAGGCTACCTTTGATGATTTAATAAGTACAGAAAGTGAAGTTATGTTACCTTATAATATATTAGCAGAAGAAGAAATAGATTATAATGTGTTAATAGAATACTTTGAAGATGTAGAAGATTATGAAAAGTGTGCAGAATTACTTATTTTAGCAGGTATGCATAATTTAAAAAATAAAAAAAATAATTAAATGAAAAAAATAATATTATTACTAGTAATTTTTCTAGTATCATGCGCTACACCAAAGAAATGTTGTGCACAAAATAACTTTTTTAAATATTCTACCTTTTATACATCGATGTCTATGGGTAGCTCGATGATAGAAGATCAAGATTATAGATCAATAAATAAAGGTTATGAGGATGTAACAGAGATCAATCCTTATGATTATAATTTAACTATAGGTCTCCGAAAAATAGCACGATTTGATTATGAGTACAAAGTTAAAACATGGTACTATGGTACTGAAGACAATATTGCAGACAATGTTACTATTGGTAATGCTGTTGGTTGGGAGTATTTATTTAATTATTCATTTATACGTAATCGTGGGGATGCATATAATGAGCAGAATTTCTGGCTTAGATACCTTGGAAATAGTTGCGTCACCAAAGTTCAATACACAGATAACCAAAGAATAGATCTAAAATATATATCTTTAGATACTCGATATAGAATAAATAAAGGTAATTGGGATATAACTATTGGGGTAATGGCTCGTGTACATCCAGTATACGGAGTAACTCCTATAGAAGACTTTTGGGTACCTGGAGAATCTTCATTCCAACAACTTGCTAGTGACTTCGGATATAGTACACAACTTGTAGGTGGTAGATGGCATTGGTTTAATGGAGAAGAGTTAATAGCAACAAGTAATGATGAATTTTTTAAACACTATTTTGGATCTGCTGTAGCAGAATATAATCAACAAGAATTAGATAAATTAGGTTTACAAAAAGAAATTAGTGCTGTTATTGGGTTAGCTTATTACAAACATGCTAACAATTTATGGTTACATACCTGGGTAAATGTATTACCATACCATATAGGATTAGATGATTATTCTTTTAATTATAAAGAAAGTTTAATTGAATGGGATGCAGGTATAGTATTTGGTGCTAGAGTTACAAAAAATTTAGGTATATTTGTAGAGGGTACTCATATGAAGTATTGGGACAAACCAATATTCGATGTAAAGTTTGGGTTTAATTATTTAATATTTTAAAGAATGAAAAAAATTATATATATATTATTTGTGTTTATTGGCTCGTTCGTCAATGCACAAGGTTACGATTTTCAGCAACTATGTTTAAACTGTGCTGAACAAGATGGATTTTATTGTGGGGATGATCCTGCAAACTGGACACAGTACTCTCCTGATGGATGTGTACCAAACGGTGAAGATGGTTTATTTTATCTAAATGATGGGTGGTTAGATTGTGTAGATGGATCAGATGAAGAGGGAGCAGAACCTACATCTTTGTTAGATTGTGCGCCAATAGAAATTCCTTGTGATACAATATATGTTGACTATCCTGTAACTGTACTTGATACTATTTTTGTACCAGAATATATTTATGAAATAGTAGTTGATACTTTAGAAATAGAAGTATTTGTACCTGAGTATATATATGAAACAGATACATTATGGATAGAGGGTGCTTTAGATACTTTATTTATTGATGTAGTAGAATTTGTAGAAGTATTTGTATATGATACAATAACTGAAATAGAATATGTTGAATTTTTTATAACAGAATATGTAGATTGTGATACAGGGTTACCTTGTAATAGTTCTATGCAAGAGTTACTAGATAAGTCAGAATCAGATTGGAAAATGTATAATTTAAAAGGACAAGAGATTCTTGATCCTAAAGGAGTGTACATTCACAATGGCCGTATTAAATTTAATTATACGTGTAGGTATTAATGAGATATGTATACCAACATATAGATAGCCCAAACGCGGCTAAATTAAACGGTGATGGGAAAGTATTACAATTATTATTAACACCTGTTAGCAATGAAGCTTTAGTAGATATATCATTAATAGGTAATGGTAATGAATATTTTATAGCAAAAAATGTTACATTAATATTAGGTACCCCTCTAGATGTGTTTGAGAAAGAATATAATTATGATCCAACATATCAATTTGTTGTCAGAGTATTATCTGGATCAGTTGATATGTTATTAACTGTAAGCTAATGGAAAAAGAATTATCACAAGACAGTAAATTTCAAATAAGTATAAAAACTTTAATAGGTATTGTAGTAGCTGTTGCTAGTATTATATCTGCTTATTTTGGTTTGATGGGAACAATTAATTCTAAGTTTGATGATCTTGAAATAAAAGTTCAGAAAGCTATGGAGATCCCTAAACCAGGAACAGGAACATATGTTATAGATATGGGAGATCCTGCAGCTACACAAACCTGGCCTCCTACAAGAATGGAATTTAATATGAAAGATCAAATGGCGCGTAACCAAATTGACGCATTAATAAAGGAGATTGAAGAAATGAAGGAAGAAATAAAAGAACTAAAATAAATTATATGAAAAAATTATTATTTTTACTACTATTACCGTTCTTGGTACATAGTCAAGATATGTTAACCACAGATAACTTTAAAACAAAAATTGCCAAAGACATAGTAGTTGTAGAATTTTGGGCTTCATGGAATGCTGTAAATCAATTCAATGATTTACCTAAACTAAAAGATTGTAAAGTATATAGAGTAGATGTATCTACTTATATAGATATACAAATTGATTATAGTGTAGAGGCTATTCCTACAATAGTTATTTTCGATAACGGAGAAGAAAAAGAAAGATTTAAACCGAATATAATGTTTCAATTAGAAGCTAATAAAAAAACTATTCAGCATTCGGTGGATACTTTATTGTTAAACAAATTTAATTAAAAAATATGAGATTAATGAATATATTTAAAGATTCTAATGACTGGAATGAAAAATCAATAATAGGTTTTATTGCTTTTGTAATTATGTGTTTAGTTATGATGCTAGACTTAATAACTGGCTGGGCTGGTTACGATTTAGTTATAAATGAATTTGTATACGACAGCTTTGTTTGGGTTGTTCTTGGATGCTTTGGAATTAGTGGTGTTGAGAAATTTGCCAAGAAATAATGAATCATTATCGATTACAACCCTCTTTTGTAAATACTAGGGAATATTCTTGTGAAGCAAGAAGCTTTTTAAAGAATGGGTATTATACTAATTCTCCTCCTGGTACTTATGCATATAAAGAATATTGGGATGAACAAACTAGACGTTGTCTAGAAGGTTTTGAAGTAGGAGGGGTGCGTATAACCGGACCTCATTATTTCTATTTAAATTTTACACAGATTAAAGCAACAGTAAAGCAGGGAAAGTTAGAGAGGAAGATTTTAACCTTTCCTAGTTTTCTTGATATGGACTATTATTACTTTGATGAATGTGAGTTAGCAAGAGAAAATGGTCAAGGTGTTATTGTAGCTAAAGCTAGACGTAAAGGTTTTTCATACAAAAATGGTGCCTTATGTGTTCATCAATATAATTTTTTTAGAGATTCTACAAGTATTATAGGTGCATATTTAAATGAATATGGTAATGCTACTATGGCTATGGCATTAGAAATGATTAACTTTATTAACAAACATACAGCATGGGCTAAACGTAGAAATCCAGATCGTAGAGATTTTGTTAAAGCTAGATATAAAGAAGTAGTAGAGGGTAAAGAAGTATGGAATGGTTATAATAGTGAAATATTTACATTAACATTTAAAGATAACTTTTCAGCAGCTATTGGTAAAACAGCAGATCTTATGTTATGGGAGGAAGCTGGTAAATTTCCTAATCTTATAAATGCATATATGATTACAGCACCTGTATTTAGAGATGGTAATGTAATGATTGGTATGCCATTAATATTTGGAACAGGTGGTGATATGGATGGGGGATCAAATGATTTCGCTGAAATGTTTTATAATCCAGATAAGTATTGGTTAAGACCATTTGAAAATATATGGGACGAAGGAGGAGCTGGAACTAATTGTGGATTCTTTATTGATGATATGTGGTATAAGCCTGGTAAGGTAACTTTAGCATCAGGGGAAGTTGTAAAAATGGTAGATGAAGAAGGTAATTCAAATAGGAATGCTGCAGAAGAGTTTTTAGATCAAGAAAGAAAAATTATAAAAACTACAGACTCTAGAACAACTTGGGAGAAATATATTACTCAATCTCCTAAAACTCCTAGAGAAGCATTCTTGAAAAGTACAGGAAATATATTTCCTACTATTGAATTAAATGCTTGGTTAGGAGAACTAGAAGTAACTAAACTTGCTCAAGATATGGCAATGATAGGAGAATTGTGGTGGGATAAAGATATGGTAAAATGGATGCCTAACAATGATTTAAATCCTGTTAAAAAATTCCCAATAAAAAATACTGATGATAGAACAGGTGCTGTTGTTATATGGGAACATCCATATAGAGACGATAATGGGTATACACCTTATGGATTATATATAGCTGGGACTGACCCTTATGATCAAGATGATTCTACAACTTCTTCATTGGGAAGTACATTTATTTATAAAACATTTCAAAAATTTGATAACACATTTAATATTCCAGTAGCAGAATATACAGGTAGACCTGATACTGCAAAAGAATATTATGAAACAGTAAGAAAATTACTTACTTATTATAATGCTCAATCATTATATGAGAATAACTTAAAGGGATTAAAGATATACTTTGAACAAAAGAAATCTTTACATCTATTAAAAGAACAACCAAATATTTTAAAAGATATAGTTAATAGAACTACAGTAAGTAGAGGGTATGGAGTTCATATGAGTGAGCCTATTAAAGTTCAATGTGAATTATATTTAAGAGATTGGTTATTAGAAAAAAGAGCAGATACTGAAAACGGTGATCAACTAAATTTACATACTATTTATTCTATACCTTTAATACAAGAATTAATAGCATATGATCATAAAGAAGGTAACTATGATAGAGCTATAGCTTTTATGTTATGTATATTACATAGCCATGAAAACTATAATGTTGATTTAGAAGCTAAGTTTGATTTTAACATGGGAGATAAGTTTTGGAGATCTTCTTTATTTAAAAAGACTAAAAAAAGATTCTAAATATTTGTAAATAACAGAAATATTTATATTTTTGTAAGTTAGAATACGACCATAATGGAAGGGACACAAACAAATTACATATTAGATGACTTACCAAAGCAGAAATTAGGTAAATCTAAAAAGGGAAAAAAGTGGGGAAAAGCTTGTATAGATGAGTTAGAAAAAGTTACGTATAGTGATATGACTAGCCATGGCAGATCCTCTAGACATAGAAAGCAAATCAATTATGATTTATACAATGGTGTATTAGATCAAGGTGATTTTGAATATGTTGTTAATCCATATGGATTTAGTAGGGATGAGTTTCCTGCTAATTTACAACATTACGATATTATCTCTCCTAAAATACAATTATTATTAGGAGAAGAAATAAAAAGACCTTTCAATTTTAAAGTTGTTTCTCATGATCCTGATTCTATTTCTAAGGTAGAAGAAACAAGAAAAGAAATGTTAATGGAGTTTTTGTATAGTGTGTTAATTCCAAAAGAAGAGTTAATGCAGATGCAACAACAAGGACAACAGCAAGCGGCTGCACAACAACAGGGTGGACAAGAACAAGGAACTCCTTCTCCAGAAGAAGAGCAGATGCAACAACCTCAAACTCCTGCTCAAATTGAAAAATATATAAGTTATGAATACCAAGATGTTAGAGAAAAACAAGCTCAGAGTATATTAGAGTATTTGGTACGACAACAAAACATAGAAAATAAATTTAATCAAGGATTTAAAGATGCTCTAATATCAGGAGAAGAAGTGTATTGGGTAGGTGATGTTGCAGGAGAACCTGTATTAAGAGTATGTAATCCTTTAGATATTAGAGTTATTTTGGATCCTGATTCTCCTTGGATTGATGATGCTCAATCTATTATTGAAGAACGATGGTTAACATTATCTACTGTATTAGATGAATATCATGAATATTTAAGTCCTAAAGAAATAGATACATTAGAAAGAGGATGGACTCAAACAGATGGTAACATGGAAAAAGGAGGACTTAATTATCCTCATAGTGAATTTAATATAATTAATTATGATGCTAAAGGTACTTTTGATCCTGATAAAATCAGATCATACAGACGAGATGGGATGATTAGAGTAATTCAATGTGAATGGAAATCTATGAGAAAAGTAGGTTTTATGAAATTCATAGATGAAAATGGAATGGAACAACAAGATATTGTAGATGAAATATTTGAAGTTCCAGACTATGCAGAAAAAAACAAAGAATCAAACGAATGGATGTTTGATGGTGTTTCATTAAAATGGGAATGGATTAGTGAATATTGGGAAGGTACTAAAATAGCAGAAGATATTTACATTAATATAAAACCTAAAGAAAATCAAAGAAGAGATATGGATAATCCAAGTGTAGTCAGATCTGGTTATGTTGGATATATATATAACGAAAGAAATTCTGAATCTATATCTTTAATTGATAGAATGAAACCATATCAATATTTATATAATATTATTTATTATAGAACTGAATTAGCTATTGCTAAATCAAAAGGAAAAGTAGCCTTAATGGATATATCACAAATACCATCATCAGAAGGATGGGATGTATCTAAATGGATGTATTACCTAGAGTCTGTCGGGGTTATGTTTATTAACTCCAGAGAGGAAGGGAACAGATCCCAACAAGCACCCCAATTTAATCAATTCCAATCTATAGATCTATCGATGGGTAACTATATCAATACCCATGTACAATTATTAGATCAGATTAAAAACGAGGTAGGGGAACTCTCTGGAGTTAGTAGACAGAGACAAGGACAAGTTCAAACATCTGAGCTTGTAGGAAATACTGAACGGGCGGTAATACAATCTTCACATATTACAGAATATTGGTTTTATAATCATAGTGAAGTTAAAAGGAAAGTTTTACAAGCGCTAGTTGATGTAGCAAAAATGACATGGCGTTCTGGTAAAAAGATTCAATATATTATGGATGATATGAGTCGTGTATTCATGACTATAGAAGGAGATGATTTTTCAAATACTAATTATGGAATATTTGTTTCTAATTCTTCTAAAGACGATAGAGCATTAGATCAACTTAGAAATCTTGCTCAATCAGCTTTACAATCTGGAATTACTAATTTCTCTGATGTAGCAGATATATTACAATCAGAATCTATTGGTGAAATAAGAAGAAAATTAAAAGAAGGAGAAGCTCAATTACAACAAAGGAATCAAGAGCAACAACAAGCTGAACAACAAGCCCAACAACAACAAGCACAACTGATTCAGCAAACAGAGCAGATGAAACAACAAAGTGAAGATGCAAGAGCTCAATTAGATTCTGATACAAAAATTAAAGTAGCAGAAATTAATGCTCAAGCAAGATTAATGGATAAAGATGATAATAACGATGGTTATCTAGACTTTAAAAACAATGAAGTAAAACTTGAAGCTGATAGAGAAAAGGAAGGTATGAAGATGCAAATGCAACGAGAAAAAATGCAACAAGATTTATCATTAAAGCAACAAGATCTAGCAGAAAAGCAAAGGGCTAATAAAGCTAATGAGCAAATAAAAAGAACAGCAGCTAATAATAAACCTACAACTCCAAGTAAATAATGAGTCTATATGCTAACATGAACGCAAGAAAAAAGGCTGGGACAAGCAGATCAAAAGCTAACTCTACAATTAGTAATGAAAATTATTCTAATATGAAGTCGGGTTTTAAGAAAAAAAAGTATGGAGGTAGGGATTTAAAATTTAGATTACAACAGAAATATGGAGGCTCTAACTTAACTTCTAAATTAGCTTCTAATATGGTAAATAAAGGTTTTATAGAATATTCTAATAATAATATGAAACCTTTATCATTTAAACAGTCAGGATTTTTTTCCATGATGGTTAATGAGAATGCACCTGAATCTCAAATATCTAAATTAAATATGAGATATGGAGGAGATGTACAAGATAGTTTATCAGTAGATAAACATAATCATGTAGGAGAAGAACCAGGACCTAGAGATCAAAGACCTCAATTAGGAATAGATACATATATTAGAGATGTTATTATACCTGAATATGGAGGTACTATTAATCTATGGAAAGAGTATTTAAATGAAGTTAGTTTTCATGAATCTGGTGATAAACAAAGATGGGATATTAATGCCAGACAATTAGTAGAACCTGGTGAGGGTGACAAAACTCAAATAGGTAAATTGTTAAATAATATATTTGGAAACGAACAAAAAAATAGATTAGTTCCTAGCGGTGTTGGAAAAAGTTTTGGTCAAATAGATAATAGAGATGACGCATCAGGTATGACATCTTTAAGAAAATTTACAGAATATGCAGGAATAGATCCTATGATACAGGAATTTTATAATGCAGAAAATAGTCCTCATATATTTGCTGAAGGTGAAACATATCCAGAGCGACCTCCGTTTAGTGGGCAGTTAAATATGCTTCCGGGTGTAAATCCTGGATATAGAGGATTAGTAGAAGATTATTTACGTAATGTACGTTTTGATGGTCAGTATATGAATAGATATAAAATACCATTCAAAAATGAAAAAGGAGAAACTATATCAAAACCCAAAGATCAAGACTGGAAATTTTATGGAAAAGTAGACGCAAGAAATCTAGATGCATCAGAACAAGGTATATTAATGCTGACAACTATGATGCATAATCATAATAAAAATGAAGGTAAGAATAATCTAAATGATTTAATGATTAGTAAAGAAGTAGATGGTAAACTACAATGGTCATTAGCACCTATAGACACGCGAGGAGATATTTGGTTTGATATGTATAATAGAAGTGGGAAGAATAAAAAACGTAAACGTACAAGAAGTTATACATCAGATGCTAGAGATTTTAGTGCTAACTATAAAAACAAACCTTATTATGCTAAGTATTCTTGGGAAAAAATGGATCAACCTGATATGTGGGGAAATGAAAAGCATTTAAATTATGATAAGGGTACTTGGAATTATCCTCCTTTTATATATACTGATGATTATAATTGGGATATATTTGGTTCTGAGTTATTAGATACTGTTGAACTTAAATATCAAGATTGGTATCAAAGAAAAGAAAGTAGAGAAAAAGGTATACTAGATACACCTTTTATCAAAATGCCTATGGATAATACAAGATTACATAATCCAAAAATGGATAACATTGAATTATTTAATAATGATTTCAAAGAGGTACATTGGGATGGGCATTATTTAACTCCGGATAAAGAGCTAAATAATTTAGAAAACATAAAAGATTAGAAGGTATGTTTATAGAAACCGCTATAACAGACCTGAAATATTTATGTTTTGAGTTTAAAAAAAATTGTTTAATTAAAATATAAGTTTATTTTTGTAAAATTATAATATATAAGTTATGAGTGAAAAAGAAAATAAAAATCCATTTGATGGATTTAAAGTATTAGAAGGTGATACAATAGCACCAACAGATGTTGAAATCAAAGATGCTCCAGATGTAAGTGGGGCTCTTGCTGAAGATACAGGTATAGTGGATAAAACTGACGAGCCTGTAGACGAAGTAAAAGAAGAGGTTAAAAAAGAGAAGGCGGAAAAACCGCTTACTTCTGATAGTCTCGAAATAGAATATAGAGAAACAGTAGATGAAGATGATCTAGATGAAGATGATGAAGAAACTACTGCTGAAACAAAACAAGGAGAGGATGAAGTTTCTCAGCTTGGGGTTTTAGCAAAGCATTTAAGAGAAGAGGGTGTCGTTGAATTTGACGATGAAGAATTTGAAGATTCTGAAGAAGGTTTAGTTAATGTTGTAAAAAACCAAATTAAAAAAGGAGTCGATGACTATAAAGAAGGTCTTGATCCTTTAGCTAAACAGTTCTTAGAATATATTGAAGACGGAGGAGACCCTCAACATTTTACTAAAGCTTATTCAACAGTTGATTTTTCTAGGATAACTCCAGAAAATTTAAAAAGTAGAAAAGAGTTACAGAAACAACTTGTTGCAGAATTAATGCGTAAGCAAGGTTACGAGCATGGAGAGATTTTAGAAGAAATTCAAGATCTTGTTTCAGCTAATGTAATAGCAAAAAGAGCGGCTAGATCTTTAAAGAAATTACAAGGAATTCAAAATAAAGATCGTGCTGATTTATTAAAACAGCAAAAAGACGCAAACTTAAAAAAGGAAGAAGAACAAAGTAGTTTTCTTTCTAACTTACGTAACGACATAGATGGGAGAGAGAATATTGCCGGCTTTCCAATCTCTAAAAAGCAGAAAAAGGCTTTTTATGAATATATAACTAAAACCGACAGAAAAACAGGTAAAACTAAACTAATTGCAGATTCTGAAAATGATAAGGATTCACAATTAAAAATGGCTTGGTTATATTTCAACGACTTTGATTTTTCAAAAGTCGAAAAAAAGGCGCGAACTAAAGCAACTTCAAATCTAAGAGCTAGTCTAGAGCGAGCGGGTAATGTATCTTCTCGTAAACTGAAAAGTAAAACTAGAACTAAATCTTCTGGAGATGATCTTGATTTTAGTTTGTTCCAAAAGGCATTAAGATAGATAATAATAATAATTTAAAAATTTTAAGTGAATGGCTATAAATGGATTACAACTATACAGAACTAAATGGCATTCTGGGTTGACACAGCAAAATCACTTATCATCTGCATATTTAACTGAGCCAGAAGTTATGAGTACATTAGTTACTCGTATTTTTGGAATGCAAGGATCTAATCCTATCCAGTATCTGACATCAGGTATGGGGCGTTCTACGGAAATCGGTAACAGAGAATATGATTGGCATTTGCAAGGAGATGATGAGAAAGCTGTAGCAATTTCAGGGAACTTTGGTGAGTATGGAGCAAACAGAACTAATTTCAGAATTAAGTTTAAGGAGAAATGGTTCGCAAATCAAGAAGTATTAGTTCTTGATGACAGAGATTATCGAGTAAGAGTAATGGAAGATCCGTATTTTGATGGATCAAACTGGATCTATACAATGAGACAGGTGGGTACTGCAACTGCAGCAATCCCAGTAAATTTACTTGCAGCTGGACGAGAAATGTCGAAAGAGTATACTACAGTTCCTGAATTCTCTACTGGAGGTAACACTACTTTTAGTGCACCTTTCAAAATGAGAAATCATTTGACTACATTGAGAAAATCATACACAGTAACAAGAAGCGCTGCTACAGATGCACTTGTTATTCAGTTGGCTGACCCTAATAACCCAGGGAAAAAATCAACAGTATGGACTCGATATGCAGAATGGGAAGCAATGGCACAGTGGTATAGAGAGATAGAAAGATCGTATTGGTACTCAACATTTTCATCTGATTCCAACGGACTCACTGATATGTTAGGTAATAATGGACTTCCAGTTTATGAAGGTGCTGGTATTAGAGAGCAAATTGCTCCAGCTAATATTAGAAACTATGTTTCATTAACTGAAAACATTATACGTGATTTCTTAATTGACTTATCTTACAATGTAATGCCTGAATCATCTAGGGAGTTTGTTGCATTTACTGGTGAATATGGATTCGCTGAGTTTGACAGAGCTATGAAAACAGCTGCGTCTAATTGGACTCTAGTAGATTCTAAATTTATTACCGGTAGTGGACAAAACCTTGAATTAGGTGGACAGTTTAAAACATACATGGGATTAAATGGTACTAAGATTACTCTTAAACATTTACCTTTATATGATAATACTGTAATAAACAGAAAGTTACATGCAGAGACAGGTAGACCGTTAGAATCGTACAGATTCACATTCTTAGACTTTGGAATGGCAGGTGGAGAATCAAACATCCAAGCTGTTCATAAAAAAGGTTCTAAAGATATGATGTGGCATACAGCAGGTTCTGTTGATCCTTTTGGTAACACAGCAAAATCAGTAAACACTATGCGTTCGGATAATCTTGATGGTTATTCAGTTCATATGTTATCTGAGTGTGGTATCATGATCAAAAACCCAATGGCATGTGGTGAGTTAATTTGTACTAACGCTGCGGCAGATTAGTAATTATTAATTAATAAATTTTTATCATGACAGGAAATGAAGGTACTGTAATTGTCAAAGCTTTAAAAAAGCATGTATGGTCAGGTTTTCATCGTTTTCCAAAATGTAAAGACACGGTCATAGCTACTTACGGAAGGGGTGGCTATGACACGGGTCTTAATGAGGTAGACGAAAAAAGACTTGAAGGCATGTTGAATTTAGACTCTGGCACATTAAATCGGTTTTCGGATTATTGGCAGGATTACGCAGTTATTTTAACTGATAAAGAAAAAATTTTAAGATTAGATCGTCCTAGAGACTTTTTAGACTATAAGATTTTATCTCAAAGTGAAAAGGTTGCAAATTCTGTAAACGAAACTGACGCATGGCCTAAAGCAACATATGTATTATATGATGCTGAAGAAGATGCAAAAAAGGACAACTTAGTTGTCAAAGAAAAAAGAAAGGCTTATAAGCAATTTAATTCTATGACTATTACGGAAATGCGTAATGTACTTAAAGTAATAGGAAAGAAAGCGGATAATGCTTCTGATACATTAATTGAAAATACACTTGCGGATATTGTGGAAACAACTCCAGAAGAATTTAATGATGTTATCGGTCTTTCGGATTTCAAAGTTAGGGTTTTAATAGAAGATTTAGTTTCTACTAATGCACTTAGAATTAGAGGTGGACATTATATGTTCGGTGATAATCCTATAGGACATGATTTAGATTCTGCTATATTATTCTTGAAAGAGCCTAAAAATCAGGATATTGTATTATCCTTAAAAGCGAAACTCCAAAGTGGAGATAGCGTTATTGGGAAAAAGAAAACTAAAATACCAACAAAGGTCAAAAAAGTTGAAAGTGAATAATGACAGTAGCGGATATGCATATACAATTCAAAGTTGGGTTAGACAAGAGTGATACTTTTTCTAACCCAAATTTTGAACCTGAAGAGATTGATCTTTGGCTTAATAAAGCCCAAGAGAAATTTATAAAAAGCCGTTACTCTCACGACATGAAACAGGAAACTTTTGAGGAGACTCAAAAAAGAACTGATGATTTACGTGAAGTAATAACTGAAGTGGCACAACCTCCTTCTGCTATACAGGTGCCGGTTAAGCCCAATGGTATATTATTTGATTTACCATCTGGAAACACAGCTCAACCGATATACTGGTTTGCGATAAACGAGGAATGTAAAATTGTTTATCAGAACTGTAATGACAGTTACATAGAAGAAAGAAGGCGTGTCAAACCGATTCAGCATGATGATTATAATAAGATCATCTCTGATCCATTTAATAAACCTAATAGAAATAAAGTTGTTAGGTTAATGCATGGTGATAAAGCTGAATTGATAACTGATGGTACTTTTCAAATACAAGAGTACTATCTGAGATATATAAAAAGACCAGTCGATATAAATTTGGTTAATAGTGTTGATTGTGAACTTGCAAATCATACGCATACGGAAATAGTTAATTTTGCAGTAGGTATGGCTTTAGAGAACACAATGGATCCTAGATTCCAAACTCATATGATTGAAACTATATCTCAAGAATAAATAAATAAATGTTTAATAAATAAAAAAAACTTATAATGAGACACGAGAATTATAAAATTATGATCGGTAAAAACTTAGGTCGAACAGGCGGTGTTAGTTTAACTAACTGTGCTTTAGGTGAAGTTTTTGCTGTAAAACCAGATATGACAGCTCTTGCTGCTGGTGAAACTATCGCTGATGCGGAATACATATATATCGCACAGTGTACAGAAGCTAATACAAAATGCAGATTTTCTGCTAAAATTAAAGGATCAGATGTAATGAAGTGGGCAGGTCAAGGCTTTGCAGCTGCAGCTCAACAAGTAACGCATGTTGGTAATGTAGGAGCAGCAGCTCTAGCTACAGTAGTTAATGACTCTACAGAATACATCTTATCTATTATATTTAAATTTGATAAAGTTCAAGGATCAGAAAGACAATTTGTACGAAGATTCCACTATACATCAGATGACTCTTGTACACAACAAGAAATCTGTGATAATATGGTAGCTTTAATTAATGCTGATGGAGTTGCTAAAGATTTACTTGTAGCGGCTACAGTTAACAATGGCGCTAATTTTGGAGTTTCTTTAACAGCTTTAGCTCAAACTTATAAAGTAATTGATGGTTACGAGCAAGTATATTTTAAAGTAACTGTAGATGGTGGTTATGTATTAGGTGGAACTACACCTGTATCATATACTATAAGTCCATCTTTTGGTATAGGAACATATGATCACGTATCAGATCTTGAAAGAGCAGCGCTTGGAATGGAAGGTATTAATAACTTAATGAAGTTTCCAGTACCAACTTATCCAGTATATGCTACTGTAGGAGATACTTATGATATGTTTAGTGTTGTTCACAATGATGTTCACGCTTCCGCAAATCTTAATAAAGATATATCAAGTCCAGAAATGACTTTGGTAGCTTTAGAAGATGCAGGAGGACAAGTTGCAGCTCTGAAAAATGAATTGAACCCATGGTTCGCTTCATGCCCAGGTAATTTTGCAGCAGTAGTATAATAATTGTTTAACTTTAAAAAATAGAATATAATGGCAAATTCAATAAATACCTTGGGTAAAAACAAGGATCTTAAATGCACTTCTTTTAGAGTGACACTAGACGGAAGCGCGGGTGGTGCTATGATACCCGCAGGATGTATAATTCCTGCAGGATCAGTAATCACTAATGTGTATTTAAATACAGATGATGGTGTAGCTGTTGGCGGATCTTCTCCTACTATTAGAGTAGCAGTAGGTGGAGCTGGAGCTTGGATCACTGGAGTGCTTGCAGATCCAGCAGTTGGAGAAGTAGCAATAACAGGTGGTACTGCTAACAAAACTGGTCAAGTATACTGTACAATAGGAGGAACTCCTGCTGCAGGTGCTTACAGTGTACATATTTGTTATGTAGCAGATACTGCTGCTCAAGCATAATAAATGTAAATTCATTAGGCGTAGGGGGATTATAAAAGGGTCCCCCTATACCTTATAAATAACAATATAGTTAATGGCAGCAGATTTAGGTGTAAAAATATCGTTCACAGCTTCAGAATCATGTGATACAAAAAGTATAAAAATAGTAGATACTACAGGTACGTACATTAATGCAATCAATTTAACAGGATGGGGAGGAAGTAATATACCTTTAAGTTCAGTTTTAGATGTGCAATTAGTTGTAGAGATGCCAGACGGTACAATAGTTACTGTAGGTAGTAATGTCTTAGGAGGTACATTTCCAAGTGCTGCTAATAATTTCTTTTATTTAAATATGGGACATTTAGGAGGATCTTCAGATTCTACAATGACTCAAGGTTTATATAATATTAATTATAGAGTTTTAGTTAATCAACAAGGTACAAACGCAGCTGTTTGGATTAACGCAAGAAAGTATGTATTTCTTTCAAGTGTTATTAAATGTTGTGTACATAAAATGTTAGCTTCATTAGACATGTGTGATGATTGTCCTTGTGATTCAGAAAAATCAAAAGCTTTAGAAGCGTATACATTATACAAAGCAATGCTTTATGCCAATTCCTGCGGGAAACTAGAAGATGCTAAAATGTTATTTAGTCAAGTAAATAAATTGTGTAATTATACGGATACAGGTGGATGCTCCACTTGTGGTTCATAACTAAAGTAATTAATGGCATGTGAAAATTGTGAAAACGGATGTGTAAATCCAAGTATGTGTGCATGTGATTGTTCATCATGTGCGGAAGCATCATCGTGTACAAATGTAGGTGGTGGTCAACCAGGTGCGGTAGGTCCTTCAGGAGGAACCGGATCCCCAGGTACGCCAGGCGCGGATGGTCTAAATGGTCAAGATGGACTAAATGGTTGCTCTATTTTAGATGTATATATATCCGATGGAAACGATGGGAATAACGATGGCGATCTTATTATAACTACTGGAGAAGCTCCAACACCATGTGGTCAAATTATTAATGCAGGAAATCTACTTTCTTTTACTGGCGGATCTACCGGTGGTACTGGAGGGGGAGGAGTTCCTTCAGGTGTAATTTGTATGTGGTCAGGAGGTACTTTAGCATCACAACTACCCTCTGGATGGGTATTATGTAATGGTTCAAATGGAACACCAGATCTTAGAGGTAAGTTTGTAGTAGGAGATGATTCTACATTACCTACTCCTGCAACAGATTCTAATGGAAATACACCGTTTGTTGGTGTAGGTTCTGCAGGTGGAGTATTAGATGTTCAACTAAATGTTAGTAATATTCCTGCTCATACTCATAGTGCATCAAATCTTATAGCTACCATGGGATCTAGTGGAGCTCATACTCATAAATGGAAAGGTTGGTATTCAGTAGATGGTTCAGGAAGTCCTGCTGAAGAAGTTAAATCTCGTTCAGTAATCGGTGGTGATAATCCAGAGTTCTGTACACTTACTGATTTAGCCGGAAATTCTGGAAGTTCAGATCACGGTGCTCATACACACCCTATTACTATTACTGGTAATATAGGAGATGGGTCACCAATACTAAGTCCTATTGGAGATGCTTTTAGTAGTCTTCCTAATTATTATGTAATAGCTTATATTATGAAATTATAATGGCAAAGAAATATACTAAATATGACATATTATATAGGCTAAACAAAGCAAGATGTTGCTTTGCAGAGAAGACTGCAGCTTTAGTAAAAAAGCAAAGGTATGGAAAACCTTGTGATGATGAAGCATGTAATGTAAAATTGTTAGGGGCTTACATAGAAATGATAGAATGTATGGTTGCTGATTCATGTGATTGTTCGCAAGAATGGGTTACAGGAGGATCTTTAGTTTGGGATTATACTCAAGACTATGATTATGGACAAATTGTTAAAGTATTTCCAAGAGAAGATGCAATAGATACACAAGAGTTTCTTTATTTTAAATGGAAAAATACTTTTCCTACTATGTCTCTTTTTGGTTATGATGAATTTTATAATGAAATTAACGCTGCATATTGTTTTGAAGAACCTTCTCCTGGAGGTAGTTGGATAGGACAAGGACATTCAACACCTTGTTTTAGTGCTATTGGATTTGACAAATGGAGTGTATGTGGTAACATAAAACAAGCTTGGGAAATAAGAGGAGGTCTTATTTGGAGTCCTTTACTTTTATATCAATATGGAGATATTGTTAAATTTATGGGAGGTGGTACAGGTGCAGATCAAGGTTTTGTAGAAGCATTTTATATAAGTAAAACTAATAATAATCAAACTAGTGAGTTTCATGAAAGTGATCAATGGGCTAGATTAGATTGTTTTGAATTAATAAATTAATAGAAGATGGCGTCAAGTTATAAGTGGAAAAAATTAGTATACGGTAATAATATAGTACAAAGTAATCTTTCGTATCCCCCTACTATTGCTAGTACACCAGCTGCATTTACATCAGCAGCAGGTACATCAAATGTGTGTACAGATGCGGATTATAATCCAGGTGTAGCTTATACTGCTGGGGATTTATTATTTTATACAGATGGTGCTACAATATATGATTCTACTGGTGCTATTATGAATGGCGGTAATCTTAATGGTCTTTCAGCTACTCCCAATACTGCTAAACAATCTCAAAATGCTGTAATTTTTAAAAGTACTGAGACTGATTATTGGTGGGTTCTAGTAGCAGAACCAGGAGGAAGAATATATGTATCTACAGTTCTTATGACAGGGAATAGTGGTCGTGGTACTGTAACTGAAAGACATACTACTCTTAATAGTGGTGCTGGTATAACAGATAGATTCTTTGGATTTTATAGCGCCTCTACTAGTAATTATGGTATTGCTGTCCATCAGGCTGGTAATGCTCTTTGGAAATCATTTAGAATAACAGGTATTACTTCACACAATCCAGTGTTTACACCTATTATTCCTATGGCTACAGGATTAAATTCCTATGCTAATAATGATGCGGCAAATCATTCTACAGCTAAATTTAATAGTAAAGATAGAGTGGCTACTGTTTATCAAGCAGCTATAGGTACAGCAGGTACACCTGTTACAAGTGCTATAGTGGAAGTTGGTACTTTAGATCCTGCAACAGGAACTATGGGTAAAATGACACAATTTACTATTCCAATAAAAGATGCTGGACCTGTTACAAAAGGATCAGGAGTAGATGGTAGGTTTAAAGCTTATGATTTAGAGTGGGATGGTACTACATTATACGTTCCTGTATATGATACTGTTAAAGGTATGGGTATTAATTGGTACAAATTTGATAATAACAATGTTGTTACTAGTAGTGGATCAGTTATTAATTCTTTTACAGGTATTGATACTTATGCAGATAGAGCATTCTTTGGGATGTATAAAGATCCTTATGATGATATAATATATATAACTAGTCCTTATGTAATTAACAATACAGGAGGATATAGTTCAAACTACAATGATACATATTCTATAGATAGAATAGGTGCTATACGTAATACTTCAGATACAAGTACGGTCGTATATACAGATAGTTTGGCTAATACTGGCGCAGGTGAAGTCGGAAAAGGACTACCTAATAGAACAATAAAAGATGAAGCAAGTGGCCCTTCTGATAATTTTAGACTAAGTCCTTGTGAACCTCAGTATGAATATGTTCTAGATGAGAATGGTACAATATGGAAGTTAGACGCTAATCTAAATGCTACAGAAATAGCAGATGTTAGTACTATTGCTAATAGAGGTAATATCGCAGCTCAGAAAGAAACTGGATTTATTTATTTATTAGCAGGAACAGCAGTAACTCAAAGCATTTATAAAATAGATCCTGTAACAGGAACAGTAGATAGTGGAACTGTTTTATCAGATGCTGGATCTAGTATTACAGATTATGAATTAATAGCTGGAATAGATGGATCTGCTACAGATTTAAAAGCGGTAATTGATACATCAGGTGGGAATAAAGTTGCTACTATTGTTGTTTCTACAGGGGTTACAACTCCTGCAGGTAATGCTCAAGCGGGTATTACTCCAGTAGCATTAGCTGTTATAGGTGCAAATTATTTTATAACATATACAGGTACAAATAGAGTATATAAAAATAATGGTACTACTTGGACTTTATTAGCAAATACTAATGCAGGTTTAACTCATTATATGAAAGGGTTATCTACAGATGATACTATTTTATATGGTTATGTAGATAATAAAAGATATACAATAAATCAATCTACAGGTGAAGCAACACTTCCTTTAGATATTACTATTAATACTACTACAACTTGGAATTATGAGGTAAACAGTGCTACTATATGGCGGACTTTTGCTGTAGCTACTGATGATCCTGACCTAGGACCAGAGGTAGGTAATGTTATAACTATATCAAATGGTGCAGGATGTTTTACAGTAGGAGAATATCATTCAGGTACTACTGCTATTGGTACTATATTAAGCTCATCTGAAACTTGTGAAGAATGTAATGGGGGTGATCCTGATTGTAAATTATTAGTTAGTTGCGCTACTGCTTCTGGATTAGCTAGAAAAGTTATTGGAGTAACTAATGATAATACTTGTGCTGTTGGTAGTGTTTATCAAATTACAGGAAATGCTCAAACTTCAGATCAATTAAATCAATGTGTAACAGCAGTTTCTAATTATAAAAGTTTATGGGTATCGTTTTCAGATGGTTCATTAGGATTAATCGATACGGTAAATGGTATAATAACTGAAAAAAATATAGGATTTACTTCAGCAGAAGATATTGGATTCAACAAACATGGAGTTGGATTTGTTTCTTCTGGTAATACTTTAAGTACATTTACACCTTTAAGTGATACAGATCCCGGAATAGCATTAAAATTAGATTCGGTTGTACTACCTACAGCTGAAGTTATGGATTTTAATTCTGACTGTGATATGGTAACGGGGGGTGTAATAGGTGGAACTACTCAAGTATCCGTACATAGTATTAATAATACAGGGACCTTAACAAGTGTAAGTCCTACTTTATATAATAGTAATGTAAGATTAACTGGAGATATAGCTATAAGTGGTAGTACTTATTATTGTACAGGTAACGCAACTCCAAGTACACATTTTCCATTTACAAATGATCTATTTACATTAGATAGTGCTACATTAACTAATACTACAGTTGCTAATTTAACTTCTACTTTAAGTTTAACTGCAAATGAAATAGTAACAGGAATTGAATTTGTTGGTTCTATTTTATATGTATTAACATGGAATGCAACAAACCAAGCTTTAAAATTATATAACGTAAATAAGAGTACTGGAGCTTTAGTAGGTTCAGGATTATCATTACAATCTCCATCAGGACAAGTAAAGTTTGCAACATCTCCAACTGGATTAGCTTATAATAATGTTTGTGATTATTGGGAGTCAGCTAGTTTTCAACTAGAATTACATACTACATGTGAAGTTTGCTATAATGCTTCTACTAGTGTAGATACTTATTACGAACTAATAGAATGTAGTACAGGTTTTTCTACTTATACTAATTCAAATTTAGCATCATATGTAGGTAAAATAGTTAATACAGGTACTCCTGGAAAATGTTTTACTGTATATAATTATGATGTAAGTAGTTGTCCAGGATGTGCATCAGTTACAGTTGTATCTGATTATGCAGATTGTACTACATGCGGTGCTTCACAATCTGTATGTTATAGATTGTTAAAATGTAATGATCCGGGTACAGATCCTAAATATACTACAGAAGCATTAACTGCTAATATCTCAGCATTTATGGGTAAAAGTATTCAACTAGATGGAGAATATTTCTGTAGAACAGTTGATAGTTTAGGTACATCTACAGATCTAGCTTCTGCAGTATCTCATGATATTTTAAATGCTTTTAAAACTTGTAATGCATGTAACTTTGGAATCAAATTAACAGATTGTAAACAATCAAATAAAAGTATATATGTTGATTATGCTACTAGTCCTGCTTTACATACTTATATAGGATCTAGTAATATAGTAACTATACAAGATTTAGGTAATGGAGAAGATAAAATAGGCTGGTTAGTTGACTCTAGAATATACGGTTCAGTTGAAACTTTATATCCATCTGCTTTATTAGTAACAGCTTATGCGGATTGTACAGCTTATGAGTTTGCATCTGCACCATCAACTTATAGATTTCAATGGTGTTGTAGTGGAACATCTACTCCTTTAGTAGTATTTTATTTATTAGGAAATAATACACAAGGTAGTAATGGTGATTATGCTACTGATTATACTCCTGGCGCACTTCAAACTCTTATATCTCAAAACTCTTCATATACTACACCTGGTGGTCAAGTTGTTGAGGGGTGTTTTATAGTAGAACAAGTATTAGGAGTTGTTCCTTCTTTACTTGAAGATCCTGCTAACTGTGATCTAGGTCCATGGGGAATAACAAATGCTGATACTGCATGTACTAATTGTAATCAAATATTTAATGTAGATTGTAATCAAGGTGTAGGAGAAGCTTATGAAATATTAAACTGTGATGTAACACAACCTAATACATCTATTAAACAAACTGTATTAAATGAATATGTAGGAGGATTAGCATCTGATTTAACTTATCATGTATTTTCTCCTAACTCTCCCGATCTTACACCAGAGGGAAATCAATTTAAAGATCAGTGTTGGAAAAGATGTATTCATGGAGATCTTATCCATGGAGTAAATTGGCCATTTGGTAGATTGAATTATCAGCAATGGTTATACCTAGCTAGACCTACATCTCCAACAGGGTTTACAAATATGGCTAGTACTAAAGCTACAATAAGTAATCAAACTTATAATAAGTTTGGTACGTTTGTACATAGCGCTCATGAAACTGTTACTATAGGAGCTAAAACATATACTAAAGGAGATTTAATGTTTGTTTCTGATGGACGTGTTGTATACAACTCTAGTGGTGTTGAAATGGCTAATGGAAATTTCACTCTTAAAGGTGGAACGAATGAAGGTAGAACTGGAGATAATGGATCTTTAGTGGGAGCTTCTCAACAATGTGTTATAGTTCCAGATCCTAGTCACGGTAAGTTTGCTGCTACTAATACTTATAGACAATATTTTATAATTCAAAATACAGCTGAATCAGGAAGACTATGGTACAGTAAACTAAATATGGATACATCTGATGGTCTTGGTGAAGTAATGAGTCCAGCACCACAATTAATGGGTGGAATGGAAGATACTATAGATGGACTTGGTAACACAATATTAGGAGGATCGTCAGAAAGATTAACAGTTAGTAGTAGACCTTCCATACCTGCAACTTCAAACGATACTTATTGGGTATTAGATATTAAACCTTATGCACCTAATCTATTCTTTTTTACACCGGGAACTATTAGAGCTTGGAAAATAGATGATACTTTAGGAATGGCTGCTGAACCTGTTCTATCTAATATGTTTGGAAGTAATGCTCTGCCAGGAAAAATCAATGCTGGTAGCACTAATTTACGTCAATGGGCTCGTATTAAAATGTCCCCTGATAATAAGTGGGTTGCTGTAACAGGTAATAAAGATGGTAAAGCATGGACTCAATTATATAGTTTTGATAAAGATACAGGTACATGTGCATATGAAACAATGTGGGATATGTCTGAACCAGCTCCTATATGTCAAGATGTATCGTGGTCGTATACTGGTCCTCCTGCTGGATTTCAAACTTTTAATGGGAATCCTTATGACTTTGAATTCCCTGACATGGATATAAATTTAAATGTTTTAGGATATAATAGACCAGGATGTAATGCAGAAATAGAAACAAACTTTATACCATATACACATGCTATAGAATTCGGAGAAAATTGTTTATATACAATTAGAAGTGGTATGGCTTATCCACCATGGAGACTTGATTTTGAAAGTAGTGCTGTTATGAATTCTCAGTCTTGTGGAGATCAGACAGAAAATAAAAAAGGTAAACTATTTAAAGTTGATTTAAATCAGGATGGTACTTATGGAACTATGGACTATGTTCAACAAATATTCCATTTACCACATGATCCAGCAAATAGTGTTACAGGATTTACTTATCCAATGGGACGATCTGGAGATGAACAAATTGATTTTAGTCAAGGTGTAGGTCCACAAATGGGAGGAGATAATGGAGGATATATGTATCCTTGCCCAATTCCTAATGGTTCTTATGTAACCGATTTAATAATGGGTCCTGATTATTCATTATATTATGGAGCTATAGCTACAGCAACATATGGAGTTGTATCAAATACTAAAGTATGGGAAGATATAATTCACGTTGGAGAAGCTACATTACCATATCCAGCATCGGCTTTGACTTGGACAAATACAGAATACGTAGGACAAACAGATGGACAAACCGCTTTTTGGTGGCCAAATCCATCAAGCCCAGATTCAAGAGACACTATAGCTTCTACTGCATCTATTGGTAGATTAATGTTATGGGATCCTAATCTAAACGAGTCTTCATTATATCCTCCAGAATGGGGAGCCTGTTCTACAGTAGGATGTTTTAATGGTGCATCAATAGCATTAAGCCAAGGATCTTTAATTGATTTTGGTTTTCCTCAATATATTAAACGTATGTGTTATGCAAATAATGATTACATACCAGCTGCTGGAATACAATCTGTTGCAGTCTCTTGCGATTCAGATGCAGATGCTTGTGCATTTATTCCCCCTGTTATAGAAAATCCAGGATTTGCTATATGTCCATGTGGAGCAGGTACTCCAGATGGATGTACAGAAGGTAATGGATTAGATTGTTGGACAACAAGTAAAGATTATTCATTAACTAATTCAAATACAGATAAACAAACTTTATTACCTGGAAGTGGGGGTGGAGTTGCTTATTGGCAATCTTTAAAAGAAGCAGTTGATAGTCTTGATTTGGGACCTCAAGCTGTTCAGTTTGTAGTAAGTTTCCCATTACCAGGAGCTGTTTCCCCAAATTCTGTTTATGGACCTTGTGCAGCTTTAGCTGGATATACAATAGGCCCTTTAGAAAGTGGCCCAACAACAAACTATCCTAAAGCATATTATGCTAATGGTACCCATGTTAACAAAACCTATACGGTAACAAAAGCTCAATTTAAAGATGCTGTAATGGAATCTTTTAATAATATTAAAGAACTACTTGAAGGAACATTTAGTGTAGCAGGCGGATATCCAAATCAACTATATGTTAATTTTGTTGCAAACGGTACACCAGGAAGTGCTACTTATGGAGATGAAGTGGGGACTGGAAATTTAAGTACTAGTTCCACTCTTACAAATGCTACTATTGGAGGAACAATAGGGTATACAAGTGGAGGTGTGTCTGGTATCGGAGATTTTAGAGTATGGATAGATAGATTTAGTTCTACTACAAACCCTGCATCGGCATGGTGTGTGGGAGGTCAATCTTGTACAGATGCAGCTACGTGTGGAACTAACCTTAATACAGGACACGCAAGTGGTGTATTAGCATGGGCAAATAGGCCTTATAATAATAATTATCTAGGTGGTACTGAACCTATATATGCTACAAACAGTTCTTATGATCCTGCTAACCCTACTGCAAACTGGATATTAAATCCCGACGCAGCTAGACATGATGGTTATTGTAATATAAGATTTGATCTTAATGAACAATGGAGAAAGCCTAATGATGCAGTCAGTTTATCACCTCATGGTACATTTGATATTGTAGCAGTAGCAACACATGAAATAGGCCATGCATTTGGTTGGAATCATGCTTGGCATCAAAGAGATAATGATTCAGATGATTTTCCTAGTGCAGGTACTGATTCATGTAATAGAGGTTATACTACAAGTAATTCGGATATGTTATTTGAATCTTTTATGGCTGCTTTTGCAGATCCTAATAATGATTGGAATAATCCAAATACTGGATATTATGGATGGACTACAGATTGTGAAATGATGGGTCCTGGAGGAGAATACGAAAGAACTTTAGCTTGTGTTACTTATGGGTGGGGAGCTTTATATGCAGGCGCACCAGGAACTTATGAGTGTCATTGGCCATCAGGAGAACGAAGCTGGCAATGTCCTGCTTGTAACGCTGAATGTTATTATTCTGAAAATCCATCATTATTAACTTATCTTCCTGGAGAACCTGAAGATGTTGTAAAATGGACAAATGATCCAACAGGTTCAAGTACTAATTGTTATACTGTTACTCAAGTACAGGATATACCAGATGGATCAACATTATATTTTCCAACTAGTATTTCTGACTTAACAGGTTATGCAGATTGTTATCAATGTGAAATTAGTTCATTGCCCCCATGTTGGAAGCTTAAAAAAATAAACTGTGAGTATGGAGCACCCCTAGCTCCAGCAACAATAATAACATCTACTGATATGAGTATATATTGTTATCCCCCAGATAACAATGGTGAATATACTCAATCTCAAATAATTAGTTTATTAGGTGAAGAATATGCAGGAGCATGTTATGAAGTAGAATGTGGGTGGGATCCTTATGCAGAAAATATAGACGGATGTGATGGAGCTATTGCAGTTACTGTAAATCAAATGTTCCCAAGTGAAAATGCATGTTGTCCTCCTATGCCTATAATGTGTTATACATTAACAGCTTGTCATGATTCTAATATATCATTTGTTACAAGTGTTGATATGACACCTCAACTTTATACTAACCCAGTTGTACAATTAACATATATTCCTGGTCAGGTTTTAATTATGTATCCAAATGAAAACTTAAGTTCTGCAACATGTTGGAAAATAACAGAGTGCGGTACATGCGGTGACGGAGGTGGTTGTATAGTAGATGCTCCAGGTCTTGTAGTATTAACAGAATCATTTACTTGTTTTATATGTGAACAAAACGTATTAGTAGATGCTATTAAATTAATAGCCTGTGATAATGGAGAGGTTATTAGTGGAGTAGTTCCTACAGTAGATTTAGCAACAGCCTTTCTCTACGGACAGATTGTTAAGATACCGCAATACCCTGATGGTGAAGGTAATCCAAGATGTTGGAATGTAGAAGCAGATCAAGTTCTTCAATTAGGAACATATGTAAATGTATATGAGACATGTGCTACATGTGCTTTATGTTGTCCCCCAGGTGGTCCTACAGCAGGGTGTACAGATCCGACAGCATTAAATTGGTGTCCGGGATGTGCTGTACCATGTGGTAGTGGAGTAAATTATAATGAATGTTGTATTTATGCAGGGTGTCCTTCGCTTTGTTTAGATCCTACTGCTATAGATTATGCTCCGGGAGGAAGTTGTGATTGTGCAGGAGTAGAAGGAGGTGACGATTACTCATGTTGTAAATATGCAGTAGCAGTTCCTCCGTTTGATGCTGGGTATGAACAAGATTGTGTAAACTGTTTAGATGTAACAGAAATAGATACTGTATTCCAAAAAGTTCAAAAGTTATGTGGTAATTGTAATCCACCTGAAGGTTTAACTTTAACAGAATATGATTGTGATTTTGAATTACCTGTTCCACCAGATCAGCCTTTACCGGCTATTTATGGTTGTACAGATTCAGCCGCAATAAATTATAATCCAGATGCTGAAATAGATAACGGTTCATGTTATTATATAAATGGATGTACAGATCCAAATGCATGTAATTTTGATCAGGATGCAATAACACCTAATTTAAGTGTGTGCGTATATGCGGGAACATGTGGTTGTTTTGATATTGATAATTATTGTATAGGATGTATGGATATAAATGCATGTAATTATTGTTATACGTGTGACGTTCCAGATAATTCATTATGTATTTATGATGGAAGTTGTTACTGTTGTTTAGATCCAGAAGCTACCAATTATGGTGGACCTGCTAATCCTAATGGTGATGGTACGGGATGTATGTTTAATGATCAATCTAGTTGTGTATATAGTCCTATATCAACATGTTTTGATAATAGAAATATATATGTATATTATGATATGAGCTCAATGAGTGTTACTGGTTTTGGAGGATATACTGGTGATGCTGCTAAATTGGCTTATTATATTTTTATAAGACAGACTGTAGAAGCAGCTGTTCAACAAATAATAAATCAAATTCCAAATGCTAATATAAATGTATATTATCTTCCAGTATCACAACAAGGTGGAAATAATGCTGTTGAATTAAAAACTCCAGAAAACTCAACAAATACTGGAACATATAATGATATACCCGCTTCATGTGTAGCTAATCCAATTCAGAGTATATGCTATTCAAATGCATATGGTAGTAACGGTGTAACTTCTAATGGTTCTACCAATCAAGCTGCAAGTGCAAATGAAAAATATTTAAAATGGTTTATGTATCCTATTCATGGTAATTCTGCTTGGGTAGCTACTAGAGAGAAAGTTCCATTTTTCTGTTTAAAGAAAAACAAACAGACTGAATTACTACAAGGTACTGATGCAGTAGGTACCGATCTACATAATTTATTTGTAGAATTATCTGGTAGATATGAAGACGGTGTTTATGTAAATAATTTACCAGGAACACAAGTAGATCCTTGGAATGATGTTAATATTAATCCGGAGTATGCAGGATTTAGTGATACATATCATCAATTTGAAGGGGGAGATACCACTGCAATATGTATAGCATTTATTGACGAAGTTAGTTCTGAATATGCTGGGAGTATAAACCCAAGTACTGTTGCTGCTTTTGATTCTCAAGATGGTACTCAAGTTTGTGGTACGTCTAATTGGATTGGGGCTGCTAACGCTTCTGTAACTCAAGCTTTCTTCCATGAAGATTATGATGCTTTTACTTTAGCACATGAATGGGGATATGATTTATCTACAACGGGAGCACCTATACTAGCGGGAAGTGGCCAATCTTTAAATGGGGGATTAGGAGTAGGATATCAAACTGGACAATTTAGCGCTTTAATTATGCCAACCAAAGGAAATACTTCTGCATTAGGACAATCTAATTTTGCGATGTTCGTACATTTATATGCATGTGTAGGTCAGGGGGAGGACGTTACTGCTTCGGGTCATATTCCATGTAATTCATTTACAGATCTTCCTGGGGTACTTGATTGGAGCACACCTAATGCACCTAGTATGGTTTTTGCTACTGATCCAAGTATTCCTAATCCGATGTATACAGATCCGGATAATACTGCAGGATATTTAGGTATGAGTTTATCTCATTATGGTGTAAGGTGGAAGGCTCCTACGTCTACAGAGAATGTAATGGAACTGACTGCGGATCAGATATACGAAGCAATCTACGAACAATTATGTGAATAGTTTGGAAAGATGAAATATATAATATATATTTGAAAAAAAATATTAATAAATAAAAAATAGAATAATGGCAAAATTGACACACATTTTAACTTTGAGCAGTACTACAACTGGTACTGACGAACTCAACATGAGTAGCACTGACACGTTAACTGTGGAAGAGCCTATGATAAATACATCAAGAATGTCTATACCTACTGGTGGTTCTACTGCTGTGTTAGATGGTATATCAGGAAAGGCTTCGTATTTATATATGAAAGTTATTAGTGGTGTGGCAACAACAGATTATGTAGAAATAACTATTGCAGGTACAGCTATTGGTAAGGTCAGGATTGAGGAAACTCTTTGGATTCCTTTAAAAGATAATATGGCGGTTACAGCAAGAGCTTATGGCAATGCTTGTATAATAGAGTATGGACAATGGGCAGTTTAACTAAATGTTTAATTTAATAAAGTAATAATAATGGCAGGAACAATATTGACAAATTTTTCGATATCCAGCACTACAACTACAACTGATAATCTGAATATAAGTTTGAATGATACTATATCAGTAACTAATCCAGTACAGACAGGAAGACTTGATGTAACTACAGGTGGTATTATACCTATAGCTGCAGCAGGAAGTTTAGTTACATATGTGTATCTTAAAAATTTAGATCCAACAAATTGGATCTTTTTAAAGAAAGGTGATAATACAACTTGGGGTAAATTACATCCTGGGGAGTTTGCTTTTTTTCCAATCTATGATGGATTAGGATTAAAACTTACCGCAGATACAGCAACGTGTAAAGTAGAATATGGATTTTGGACAAAAGCATAGAATGTTTAATAAATAAATAAAATAATAATGGCGAATAAAAAAGCAAGTTTGGCAGCTTCATATACATCTTTAGGAGCTACCTTTAAAGGAAAATATACTAGAGTAAAAGATTTTGATGCAGCAATAGCTAAATTAAATTTCTTTTCTCGTAAGGGAGTAACTGCAGATACTACAACTGATTGGGCTGACCTAGAGGTTGGAGATCTGTTTATACATCTTCCAGCAGCAGCGGGAAATTCTAGAGCTGGCGCAGTAGCGACAGCTGGAACTGCTCCTTTTGCAGGAGTAGCAAATGACTTCTACATAGTAATAAAAGACTATGCAGGGTAATTAATTAATTAATAATTTTAAATCAATTTTAATCATGGCTAAAAAAGAAACTAGCACAACAACAAAAATGACTAATAAAGACTTACTAGCTATAAGTCAAGGTATTGCTTATCTTAATAGTAAAGAAACTAAAGTATGGCATGCATTAGCAGCGAATATGGAACTTATAAGTAAAATAGTAACTGATGTAAATAAACGTCACGCTGATATATCAACTGAGTTAGCAAAGAAAGATGATAAGGGTGCTCCGATTAGGAATGCTCAAAACCAATTAGATTTTGGTGATAACATTGAACAGGCTAATACAAGATGGGAAGATATTATGAGTGAGGATGTTACTGTAGAACTTAAACCTATTGCACTAGATGATCTTAAAGATTATGGACTAGATGCTAATATGATGAAACCCTTGATTGGTACGCTATTAGTCGAATAAACTATAGCTAATGACGAGACGTATTTCAAATTCCGAATTGCACGAAGATATCGTGGAAATTAAACAAGATGTAAGAGCTTTAAGAGAAAAGCTTTTAGATCCTGATCTAGGTGTTATATCTAGGGTGAATAGAAATACGTCTTTTCGTCATAGTGCTAATAAAGTATTATGGTCAGTTTGGATTGCTATTGTGGGAATTATAGCCCGATTAATGTTTTGGAACTAAATTATAAACTATGAAGATAGATCCTAAATGGTTAGTAATAGCGGGATTGATTGTTTTTATATTACTGTCTAGAACATGTAATAATAAACTTCTTTCAGGACCGAAGATTATAGATGAAGTAACGACAGTACATACTGATACGCTGAGAATAACTCATATAGATACTCTTCAGTTTATTGATACTGTTAAAAGAATAATAACTGTTAAAATAGAAGAACCTGTTAAAGTTATTATTGAAGATGATGTTTGGGAAGAGTTAGATATAAATGAATATACTAATGCATTTAAAGATAGTTTAATAGATGGAACTATTTATACTAGAGTTAATGGAAAAATGTTAGATCAAAACTTTAACTATATTCCTAAATTTCCTCAGTATATTATTCAGATAGATACAGTTATGGTTAACACTTTAACTAGTACTACAACAACAGTTCAATCTAGATTTAATTTAAATGTAGGAGCGGAAGTAGGTGGTAATACTGAGAAATTTAATTTCTCTCCTTTAATAGGGTTTACTAGTAATAACGGAATTTCATATTCCTACAGATATGGAATAATGGATAAAACACATAATGTAGGAATAATGTATAATTTTAAAATTAAATAAATGGGTAAGCTAGATAAACATAAAAAAACTAAAGGGCCTTGGGGAAATAGAATAATCCGTACAACTCAAACCTATGGTAAAAACTTAGATCGTGTTATAGATCAAAACAGTTTAATAGATGATATAGAAAAAAACTATGTTGGTACAGATGGTGTAGGTTTAGAAGCATCAGCATTAGCTGTAACAAATGTAGTAATGAAAAAAGCAGCTATTCCAGAATTTAGTAATGCTCAAATAAAAGCTGCTACCAGAGCTGCAGGTCCTGCGGCAGCCCTTAAACTAGTAGAAGCTGTACAAGGTAAAACATTAATACCTATACAAGTTATATTTAATTGTTCAAATTTAGGAGGTAGTGCAGTAGCTGAGTCCGGTAATAGATTTCCTAATATTGGATGGGCTAACACTGCAACTATGGCTTACGCAGGGACTCAAGGTTTTACTGGGAAAGGTGTTTTTAATGCTGTAGGACAAGATAAGAAAATCAAAATAGTGATGCAAGGAAGTGCAGGTGACTTTGTTATGGCTTATGCAAATTCAAATACTGATCTAGTAACATCAGGTACAGCGATCTCTATGTGGTTTAATTTAGCTCCAAATGGAGATTGGAAAATAGAGGGAGGTACAGTAATTTATTCTGAAATAGATGGTGAACTATAAAATTAAAATATGATAGTACAATATACAATGCAGGGACAAATGGTTGGTCGATACCAAGATGTCTCTGAAGCTTCAAGTAAAACCGACATAGATAATGGAAGTATACATAAAGTCCTAAAAGGAGTTAGAAGTACGGCAGGTGGTTTTATGTGGAGATATGATGAGAATGAAGTAAATGAAAATATTAGCTCTAACGAGTTAAAAGAGGCCATACATAAGCAGGGGTTAACTGAAGATGAGGTCAAGTCAGTTAAGATCTGGCAAACAATGAAAGGTGAGACTAGATATTCTATAGTTACAAAAGAAGGTAGTCAAGCTTTTAAAAAGGTTAAGGATGAATTCCTTGAGGTACTAAAAACAATAGTACCAGCTCCTAAGAAACGAGCTCATGCAAAATTAGATGTTAATCCAATAGTGTATGAGATATCTTTACCAGATATACATTACGGTAAAGATACAGATGATAATGTAACAACTGCAGAAGAGAACTTTATGAGTTCTGTAAGAGAGTTACATGAGAGAGCAGCAGGATTAAACATACAAAGATTCCTATTACCAATAGGAAACGATGGTATGAATTCTGAAGGAATGAGAAAGACTACTACCAAAGGAACACCGCAAAGTGATTCTATAGATTGGCAAAAGTCTTTTATGGGATATACTAAATTAATAATAAATGCAGCAAATTACTTGGCAGAGTATGCTCCTGTAGATATTGTTATAGTGCAAGGTAACCATGACTTTGAACGTATGTTTTATGCGGGAGAAGTATTAGCAGCTTGGTTTAAAAACGACGAAGAAGTAACTGTTGATAATGGTTTAGATAGTAGAAAGTATTATGAGTATGGTGTAAATATGTTAATGTTTACTCATGGTGATAAAGAGAAAGCTGCTGAGATGCCACTTATAATGGCAACTGAGAAACCATTGATGTTCTCAAGAACTAAATTTAGAGAAGTTCATTGTGGACATTTGCATAAAGAAATGGTAAATGAATATAGAGGAATTAAAGTAAGGTTTATTCCTTCTATATGTGCAAACGATTCTTGGCACAAGTTAATGGGCTATCAATCTTTGCGATGCGCGCAAGCGTATATATGGAATAAGGAAAAAGGGTGTGAAGGGTATTTACAGGTAAATATATAATAATAAACAATGGCAACAACTTTAAACAAATTAGTTTATGACATAAAAAACATTGCTTATGGCGGTGTGAGTTCTGATGATGCCAAGGTCAGCGATGATCAAATTGCTTACTGGGTTAAACAAGAGAGATCTGTATTGATATCACAGATCATGAGTAGGAAGATGAGAGTAACAGCATCATGTATTGAAACACTAGAACGAGTTTTTATGGAACCAGTTGATAGTGCCGAGGCCTGTGAAGTAGATTTGGGAATTCATGTACTAAAATCTACCAAACCTATTCCAAGAAGTGTTCAAAGGAATGAACGAGATAGTATCTTGTCTGTTGAGTCTCTTGACGGAGAACGAGCTTTTTCTGAAACTACTGCGTTTAGAAAAAAGTGGAACCGTTACAATAAGTATACAGGTTCTATGAACAGATGGTATGTAAAAGACAGTCATTTATATGTTACCTCAGATTTAATGATTGGCGCTGTAAAGGTCACCGGAGTATTTGAAGATGCTGAAGAGGTGTATTTACATAATAGATGCTTTCCCGAAGTTTCAAACGAGAGTTCCTGTGAATATGATTGGGATACCCCGTTTCCTATTTCAATGACTTTAGCCGAAACTGTAACATCGATAGTTTTACAAAAAAGAATGACAATAACTTTAACTTTACCTAATGATGAAACCAACAACGCTAAGGGAGATGGAAATCAAAACGTGCAGCCAGCAGCAGGAAACTAGCTGTACTTTAAAAAATGCTTATAAAGATTATGATGATTTTTATAAAGTAGGATATAAGAAATATAGAGCTATATGCGAAGATTTTAATAAGCGTATTATAGATAAAATATTATTAAAAGCATTTGAATTTAAAATGCCGTATAGATTAGGAAGCTTACGAATTAGAAAAAAGCTAATGAATTATTCTAAAAAGAATAAACTAAAGATTGATTGGCAAGCTACTAATAAACATAAAAAGGTTATGTACCATCTTAATGATCATACTAATGGTTTTAATTATAGATGGTTCTGGTCAAAGATAAACGCGGTAATTAAGAATAAAAGTGTGTATAGCTTTCAGGCTACTCGTACTAATAAAAGACGATTAGCCGCATTATTAAAGAATAATGAAGTAGACTTTTTTGAATGATTTATAAATATGTATCAGTAAACGAAATAATAGAAGGAGTATATAGAGACTCCGGTATAAAAGAAGAGCTCGATATTTGGGATATAATTGAATGGGCAGGTGAAGCCCTTGAATTTATTGGAGCAGGTATGACTTATGTAGATCTTGTAGGAGAACTTTGTGTACAAGATCACAAAGTAAAACTACCTGCAAACTTTCATTCCTTAGAACAGATATCATACAAGGGTATACCTTTACCTTTGTGTTCCGGAACATTTGGGGCTATTTCTACAGAGCCTAATAACGCATCTAAACAAAATTATATAGATGGTAAGTTAATAGATTCGGATAATTTTCCTATGACCGATGTAACATCAGGGAGTAGAGGAGAGTGTTATTATATAAATGATAACTTTATTATTACATCTTTTTCTAAAGGATGTATATTAATTTCATGCAAAGGTATTAAGGTAGACAAAGATGGGTTTCCAATGATTCCTGATCATGTTAGTTACAAAAAAGCTATAAAGTCTTATATACAAACTATGGTAGATAGAATATGGTGGAGAAAAGGATCTTTACCTGAAGCTGTTTATAGAGATAGTCAAAGAGATTGGGAATGGTATGTTAAACAAGCTCGTGGTGCAGCTAATATGCCTAATATAGATGCAATGGAAAATATAAAGAATCAATGGGTTAAATTAAAACCTAATATGAATACTCATCAAACATTCTTTACTGACTTAGCTAGTCCAGAAAGAAGGAAAAGACATTAATGGCCGAAAAAGAACAAAATAATAAACCTCAAACTTCATCTACTAATACCTTTATGACAGGTATTAATAAGGATATAGCTAAGTATGCTATGCCCCCAGAGTCTTATTATGACGCTCAAAATATAAGAATTACAACTAATCATGGTAAAGAAACTGCAGCTCTTGTAAATGTAGAGGGTAATGAATTCCTTATTGATATACCATGCTCTCCAAAAGTATTAGGTATAAAGATGCAAGAACAAATTATTATTGCAGATACTTGGGTAACAACACCTTGGAATGTAACTTTTGCTTTAATGTGTACAAATGGTGTAGGAATTGTAAGACAATTTACTGGTGTTGGAGGTAATGTTGTAGATGTAATTTATAGTGCTATGCTTTCTTCAGATATTCTGTGGACAGATAATAATGGTTTACCAGTAAACTTTCCAGATTTTGCAGAAGAATATAATATAAATATACATTTTGATCAGAGTTTACAATATCTAACTATATGGAGTGATCTAGTTGATTTTAATGTTGATTCAATTATTGCTTCAGGGAATTTAACTACCCAACAATTATTAGCAAATTCAGAATGTAATTTAGAAGTTATAGGGTTTACAACTATTAGAGATGATATTTATCTTTTTACTACTAATTATAACGGAGGATCAGAAGAAGCTGATGGAGGTCCTGGTCAAATATGGAGATTAACATATGACCATTCTACTAAAGAGGCTACCTTATTATGTGTATACTCACGTTTAAGTTGTATTAATTTTACTAAACAACATCCTATACAAGCTATAGGTAGATATGAAAATTCTAATGTGCAAGGTATATATTGGACTGATAATTTTAATCCCCCTAGAAAATTAAATGTAGCAGACAATATTATTTCTATGCAAGTAGATTGTAAGTTTTTAGATCTAGCTCCTGTATCCGAATTGCAAATACCTATTTTACAACGTATAACTCAAGGAGGAGCATTAGAAGCAGGTACTTATCAAATAGCATTTAGATATGCTAGTGTAGAAGGTTTAACTACTAACTGGTCTCCATTAAGTAATCCTGTTGGAGTTTATGGAGATGAGCAGACTGATCCCTATTGTAATATACAAGGAGATTTAGCAGACCCTGAAACCATGAAAGGTAAGATAACTAATAAAAGAATAGAGTGGTATATAACTGGGTTAGATGTATCTTATGATATATTAGAATTTGCAGTTGTATATAAAAAATCAAATGTACGATCAGAAGATGATCATTACATATTTAAAGTAGCTCAAAATGTATTATCAACTATGACAGTTGAACTTGTTGGAAATGAAGATGAAGCTAATAAAATTCAGTTAGCAGGAGAAGAGTTTCAAGAAGGTATAGGAGCTACATTTGAAACAGTTAAAACATTAACATCTAGAGATAATAAATTGTTTTTAGGCAATGTAACTAATACAGCTTTTAATGTAGAATTTGATGCAAGAGCATATAGATTTAAACATGATGTTGGAGGAGGTACTATTTCTGATTTAGATTCTGACTCAGATTTAACCGTAACTATTAATGGTTCAGGTCTTTATACACCAGGCCCCGGTGAAACAGCGCTAGATCAAGTACCTGAATTACATGATGTTATATGTAGATATAACGACGAAAGTCCAGATACTAATCCAGATTGGTTTACACAAGATGCTTATATATATCAAGCGGGTGGTATACATTTAGGAGGTACAGGACCTAATGTAAATTATAAATTTGTTACAGAAACAAATGCAGGAGATAATGTAACCCTAGATGCAGCATGTGCTAGTTCTTGGAATAGTGGTGTCAATTTAATATGTGGGTTTGGAGATCCAGGAGGTGCTGCTACTATGAATCCTCTATGCTATTGGTTTGACTCTACACCTGCTCCATATAATCAGCAACCGGAAATTGCATGTGTAGTTGATCCGAATGCATTTACACTAGGTGTAGATAATTTAGGTATACCAGTGCAAAATTATGATATGAATTCTTCTGTAGATAATTTTAAAAGTCCTTATAAATATAGTTTATATGAAGGATATTCGAGAGGAGAAATATATAGATTTGGTATTGTATTTTATAATAGTAAAGGTGCTCCTAGTTTTGTTAATTGGATAGGAGATATTAAATTTCCATACGAGTCACAATCTGATGTAACAGGTTCTATAGGAGATTTTAATACATGGCAATGGAATGGAACAGGTTCACCTACAGCATGGATGGATGATCCAAACTTTTTTTATGATGGTAGTATAGTTACACAAAGTCTTGGTATAGAATTTACAGTAGATTTAAGTAGTTTAGATTTAGTAGAATTAGGTATTACAGGATTTTCAATAGTAAGATGTGATAGAACAGAAGATGATAAAAGTAAATTTGGTCAAGCTATAACATGGCCAGTAGCGGAACATTCATTTAAGCCTCCTAAAGATGGTACGCCATGGCCAGCAGGTTTCCCTGAACGTAATACACTTATACCTCAACCAGGAGTATTTATGTATATGGTTGGTACTTATGTTATGGCTAGCTGGATGACAGAAAACTCTATTAGTGATATGCCACCTTGGATGGATTTCTCTATTGCTCCCGCTGAAGATTGTACTTGTGTAGGGGATACTACTATATTTGAAAATCAAATGCCTAAAGTAAGGGGACCTAAAGAAAAACATATGTTATTATATGGGCCTCTTAATTGGAAAAATAGTAGTCCTCAAGAACCTTTTAATTTAAATGATGAAAAGACTTTTATTGCAGGAGATCATTTACGGATAGCAGGAGCAATGACTCCTATAGTTAGTTTAGATTATGGTAATATAGCGACATGGAATCCGAGCTGTGCTACTGCATACGGAGGGTCTATTCCAGGAGTACCTCAGCCTACAGGTCAATGGAATAAGTATTATTATGGACCAACAATAAATGCAGGTAATGCATGGAATACTGGTGTAAGTTATATAGATGGTATACCTACAACATTAAATCCAGCTCTTGTACATATACCATTAGAATTTGCTACTTGGGTTGGAGATGGAAAACGAATAAATTCTACCGTAGATCCTAGTATGGAAAAGAATTTTGTTAATGTTACTAACCCGTGGGATTGTAAAATATCTTTTGCTATGGATCAGGTAAATATAACAAATGGTTTAAATAGACCAAGAAGTATTTGTAGTGAAGCTGTACTAGTCACAACAACAGATCAGATACCATACTGGGATATGTTAATGGGTAGATCTGAAGTTCATACATCAACATCTCAAGGGGTAAGTCCCGCTAGAGCTATAGTTAGTTATGAACGATATATGACTCCTTATGGAGGAGATACATACGTAGATAGAACAAGATCTATATATCAATTTTGTAATCATTATTTTCCTATTTCAGAACAGGATGCAGTGTCTAATAATAATCCTGTTAGTCCTCTTAGTAATATAGTAAATGAGGTTTATGGAGGTGATGTAATAACAACATTATTTGATTTCACTCAGTGGGAAAAGAATTGGGGACAAGCACCACCATTTACTTCTTATTTTCAAATAGGAGATCATGAAGCAGTAAATGATGCTGAATGGGGTATTATGGCAGGAGTAGTAGTTCCGCTAGAAGTTCATACTGCTAATAGTGAATGGCGACATGGATATCATTTTGCAGCAAAAGGAGGATCAGGTAACCCATATCCAGATGATGGTACTAATCTACATGATGAATATAGATATTTATCTGGCTATAATCATAAACAAGATGTTAGAAGTTACATACCACTACCATTTAATTTTAATTTAAATGAAGAGTTTGATACTCGAATCCATTATTCTTTAACAAAAGTTAATGGAGAAAGTAGTGATTCATGGGCTACATTTCTAGTAGGTAATTATAAAGATATAGAAGGAATATATGGACCTTTAAATAACTTATTAATGCATAATAGTGTTATGTATTATTTTCAAGATAAAGGTTTTGGAATGCTTAATGTAAATCCAAATGCACTTGTACAAAGTGTAGACGGAATGTCTTTACAGCTAGGAACTGTATCAGGAGGTACTGGACAGTTTATTCAAAACTTTAATTATATATCTAGTCAATATGGGGCTAAACAACAGTGGGCTGTAACAAGAAGTGATAGTAGTATTTATTTCTTTGATTCATTAAAACAAAAAGTATTTAGATTTAATTCAGAAGGTAACACTCCTCTATCAGATATATCAGGATTACATTCTTGGTTTAATGATAAGTTAATAGGAGATGTATTAAAGCATGATAATCCTATTCTAAACAAAGGTGTTACAGCTACATATGATAATAAGAATTATGAAGCCCTGTTTACGTTTCATGATAATTCTCTATTAAAATTATATAGAGCTCAGGTTTATCCTGATACAGAAAATAATGTGCCTACAGGAGCTATGGTAATTAGAGGATTAGATAAATGTAATAAATGTATTACAGAATGGGATTGTGATACTAATGGTGTTGCAAATCCTTTAATAATAGATAAGATATGGCATAACGGATATTCTGTAGGGCCTGTTGCAGTGCTATACATGGTAGGCTGTGGTAATGAAGAACTTAGTGGTTATACCTGGCCGTCAGCGCAGTATGGAGATATGTTAGCTTTTATAGATCCTGTTTTATTAGATTCAAGTTGGCAATATGGTGACTTAATAGATATGGAATGTGAGAAAGGTCAAGAATCATATACAGTTGCTTATGCAGAATTTGCAAATTCATTTAGTTCTTTTTATGATTTTCATCCTACAATATATATAAACGATGGAAAAAGTTTAATAACACCTAATTCACAAAATGAATGTTATAATGATGTTGGTATATGGAATCAAGTACAAGAGCTTGGTTCACTTCAAAGCACTAATGCATTTAGAAAAAATTTATATATGCATGATATAGGACCTTATGGAACATTCTATGATGTTACTATGGCTTCTACTGTAACATTAATTTCTAATTTAGGTTCTATAAATACAAAAGTATTTGATAATATATCTTTTCATATGGAATCTTTATCAGTAGAGGGTGCTATATATGAAGAAGATATAGATGTTAGAAATGATGTGTTTGATAAAATTAGATTTTATACAGATTATCAAACAACAGATTGGATAGAATTAGATCCTACTGGAACTAATCAAAATATTAGAAAGGTAGAAAGGGAGTGGAAAATGTCAATCCCTAGAAACATAATGAGTAATGTTAATGACGGTGATATATTTAATACATCTAACTATGATCCAGAAAGACAATTCAGGGATAGATTAAGAGATAAGTACATGATGATTGATTTGTATTATAATAATTTAGATGATATTACAGGGGGAGCAAAAAATATAAAGTTTATATTACATTATTTTAATACATTTTTTAGACCGTCTATGAGGTAAAAGTTTGGATATTTAATAAAAAATGTTATTTTTGTAAATTGGTAAAGTATAGTTAATGGCAAAAAAGAAAAAAGACAAGAAAAATTATTGGATGAAATATGGGGGACATACCTCAAAAATGTTTCCTAAAGCTAATTTTGGTAAGACATTAGGAACTATAGGAGATACTAATATAGCACAGAATCTTAATTATGTTTTACCAGGATTAGGAACTGGTGTAGACTTTCTTTTTGATTACGCAGGTTTTCGAAATAAGAAAAAAGAAAACAGGCAAAAAAGAAAAATGGGTCAAGATGCATATCAATTTGCTATGAGACAACAAGATCCAGATGCTAATAAAGACACATTAAATATGGATACAGTAACATCTTCTGCTGAAGGTGTATCTGAAAATATGTATATTCAAGATCCTAGTTTTGCTCAAGATGTTCTTATGCCTAATCTATTACAGGCTGGACAATTTGCAATGAAAGGAGGTTTTAGCAAAGAAAATATTGGTAAGAGTTTACTGGGAAAACATTTTCAAGGAGGCGGAAATGAAGTAGAAACATTGGCCAAGTATGGTAGAAAAAGTTATATGAACCAAGGTGGTATGGCTAACCAAGATGTGTATGAAGCAGAAGGAGGAGAAGTTATACAACATAATGTAGATGAAGTACCAGGAACTACAGGTAATTTACAACCTGTAGCAGATAACCCTATGTTATCTGAAATACAAGGAGGATCTCATTCATCTGGAGGTGAACTAGTAGATGGCGGAGCGGGAGATCAAGTAGTATATTCTAAAACTTTAAAAACTGATATGTTCGGTAAGAAGATGTCATTTGCAGATGCTGCTAAACATATAGCAAAAAAGCTAAAAAGTTTTGAAGATGCTGCTACAAGTGGAGATACTATTACTAAGAATACAGCTAACCAAATGATTCAAGCATGGACTGTTAAAATGCAGGAACTGCAAATGAATCAAGAGAAAGCTAGAAAACAACAATTTCAAAAGATGTTATCTGAAGGTGTTGAAATGGAAGAGTTAGCTCAAAACTTTCCAGACTTAACACAACAGTTTATGCAAGAACAAAGTACAGGTGCAGGCGAGCAAGAACTTTTAGGATCTCAAACTATGATGTATGGAGGTTACCCTAAATATGAATATGGTAGCCCGGAACCGGAAACTCCAATAGATCCTAACGACCCACCATTCTTTCCAAGAACTGATGAGGAAGTAGATGCTATGCAAAATTCTTTTGGTAAATACGGAGAAGGATCTAACTCATTTTTAATCTATGGGAATGACCCTGGTATACAGGATTACATCAACAGCTTACCTGGAGGTATGCAAGAGTTTGGAGATTTATGGATACAAAATGTAGATCCTGCAATTCTTAAAGCTGCAGGAGTTAGTAAATTTAGTGATCTACAGGATCAAGATAAAATAAGACAATTACAAATAGCATATAATGATGCTAATAAAGGTAAGCAAGGCTTTACTCCTATACCAGTAGATGGTGAGGGTATGGGTAAATTCGGTGAATATACTATGGGTATAGCTACTGGATGGGATGAGTTGTCAGATAATGCTACTATGGATTCTCCTGTAAATATTAATGATATTGATTTAGGAGATATTACAGACCCATTAGCAGATGATGATGGGATAATGGAAGATGAAGAAGAGATTGATATCTTACAACCAGATGCCGAAACTGATACTGAACTTGAGATAGGCGATATTGAAGATCCTTTAGCTGATGATGACGGTGAAACAGAAGAAGAAGAAGATATAACATTTCCTGCAGAAGAAGATAATATGGGACCAGAGAGAGGGCCTAGAGATGATATGGCTCCCGTTGCTACTGGAGATCCTCTACAAGATATAGGATATCAAATACAACCTGATCCTGAACTTGAGTTTGAAGAGTTGGATATAGATGATGATGATGAAGAAGAAGAAGAGATAGTTTATGATCAGGACGGTAATGTTATATACGACCCTAATGCGGGAAGACCTCAAGATAATGCTATTACTATGCCTACAGTTGAACCTGGTAAGCTTACATTAAAAGACTATGAAGGAGTTAAACTACCTCCAAATAATCAAAAGAATAAAAAGAAAGGTCCACCTCCGTATATGGGTGATGCTCCTTATACTGATATTGTAGCAGATAATGCGGGAGTTCAGTTAGAACCGGGCCCAGGAAAAAAGAAGCCACCTACAGCGGGGTACTTTACGGGACAGGATGATGGAGTAGATGATATTGCTCCAGGAATGTATGACGGTGACGCAATGTTTTATAATAGAGATATTCTTGAAGATGCGGCTATGTACAGAGATGATGTACAAATATATGACGAAGACCCTAAATTTAAAAAACCTAAAAATAAAAGAGAATTTAATTTAGGAGAAGGTAATGAAGATATATTTAATACTGGCACAGGAGATGGTTTTAATAAGAAAAAGAAGAAGAGGAAAGAGAAAGAGAAAAAAGTAAAGAAAACTGTAGTAAACGATGACGAGAATACAAACGAAAGTCGTGCAAATGCATTTGGTAACTTATTTAATGGTAAAATGTTAGCTCCTCTTTATAATTTTATGAAGTATAACGAGGGAGCTGAAAAAGAAAAGAAACATTCAAATCCATTTGAATCTCGTATACAAGATATGGCTAATCAAAAAGTAGACATACAACCATGGTTAAATCAAAATATGAGTAATCTAAAAACAGGTATGAACTTTAGTAAAGATTTTGCTGGAGGTAGTGGTTTGCAGATGTTTAATATGTATAATAGATTAAACCAAGGAAAGAATATAGCTGACTCAGAAGCATGGAAATATAAAAGGGATAAAGATATAGAGTTACAAGCTCAAGGTAATCAAGTATTGTACAATTTAGGAGAACAAGAGAGAGCGGAAGATATAAGAGTTAGTGATGCTAACCTACAAAACGAAGCTGCAGCAGATGCTCATTTAAAATCTGCACTAGAGCAACTATCTGCTATTGGGCAAATGGATGAACACACTAGAAATCTTATGCAGAATGATGCAATTCGTATGGAACTTATTGGAAGAATGGCGCCAGATGTTAACAAGTATATGTCAGATAATCCAGGAACAACCTACGACGAAGCTTTAACAGCTTTACTAGCAACACCTCAAGGACAAGAGCTTATGAAAGAAATAAGTCTAATGCAACAAAATATAGGAGTAGCTACTCAATTTGGAAATTATCAATCTGAAACTAATACTAAATTAAATGTAGAAAATGAGAAGCTTAGAAAACAAATAGCTGATCTAGAAGCACAGATAGGAGGTAATGTTACAGGAGGAGATGAACTTCTTACTGATGAACAGATTTTAGGAGACAATGAGAATCCTATTGATGATACGGAAATTATTGTTAATGACGATATTAATGTTGATGATCCTGAGATTGTTGTTGATGACCCTATTGATACTAGTAGTAATGAAGAAACAGTTTACAATCCTACTATCAATGCAGATCAACAGGCTACACTAACTCCATTAACTATACGAGGTACTGGACCTGGTGCTGCTCAGATATTAGTAAATGGTGAACCTATAACTGCTACGACTAAAGAAGGTATGGTTACAGTACAAATAGAAGGTATTAGAGCAGAAGGAGATGTACTAAAAGTAGATGCTACAGTTCCTATTCTAGGTGCTCAAGTCTCAGATTTTGGAGAATTTGTTAAAGATGATAGTACAGGATCAGGATTCAAATGGGTAGGAGATTCAAAAAATTATCAGAAGTTCTTAGATAATGCTACCGCAGAAGAAAAAGCAATGTTTGAAAACTTTATAGCTGCAGTAGAAGGAGATGTTAGATATGCAGAGGGAGTAAGAGGACATATAGATATAGGTGAAGGTGATCTAAATGGAACACAACTAAACGATTTAATAAAGAATAAACCAGAATAAGATGGCAGTAAATAGATATAATAAGCCCGCAGAATTAAACTTGATGCAGACCTATGTACCACTTCCTTTTCAGGAAATGGCAGCAGGTGCGATGGCTATACAAAAAAGACACGATCAAGGTGAGCTTGTAGCAGAAACATTAGAGGATTCTTTATTAGGTATTAAAGCCGGGAGACCTATAGATAAATATGTGGTAGATAATTATACAGGAGATTTACGTAATAAAATATCTGGTTTAATAGAGAAGCATAATGGAAGATATGCAGATATGCTTCCGGATTTAAAAATGTTACAACGTCAAATAAAGAGTGATCTTAGTTCAGGACAAATAGCAGATATAGTAGCTAGTGGTCCAGAAGTAACTAAATATACTGATGCTATTATAAAAGCTAGAGATAATAAAGACACAAAATTTGATGACCAATTAAACCAACAGCTTGGAGCTGGATCAGAATATTATGATTGGTACAACGAAGGTATGAAAAATATAGGATCAGAAGATGATCCAAATTTTGTTGTAGATACAGATTATTATAGTTCTAATATAGAAGGAAAATCTTTAGATAGATATCAATACACAGGGTTACATATACCTGCTAACTGGAATAAAGAGTTAGATACTATTTTTGGTAAAGTTAAATCTGATAAAGTAAGTTCAACAACTACAAATAAAGATGGAACAACTGTTTCTGTAGAAGTAGATGAAATAAGTAAAAGTAAAATAGCACAAGCTACACTTGATAATATGTCAATATTATCTTATGATATGAGAGAAGAGTTAGCTCTATGGTCTGGTAATCTAGAACCAAGTCAGGTTATAGATTATGCAGAAGGTTTCTTTAAAGATCTTTTAGGAGATCAAATGGAGGCTGCAAGACAGGGAGGAAATCAAGAAAATATTACACAACTTAATGATGTATTTACTGAATACATGGATGGCTTAATAGTCGAAGATGGAGAAGGTGGATGGACTTTATCTCCAGAAGCTTATCATTATGCAGAGGCTTATAGTGTAAACCAAAGAGGTCAAAAATATTTAAAAGGAGATCAAATTATAGAACAAGATTTTGAAAAAGGTTCTAAAACATATGGTAGAAATGATGGTAATTATGTTAATATAATTACATCGTCGGGTGCAGGTGTGGTTTATGGTAAAACAAAAGCACAGGATGGAGATTTATTAATGGATAGTAAGGATAGTAAGATTATAAAAGATTACTCTGTATTACAACATCAATACTTTACACAGTATAATGATGCTATTGATGAATTAAATAGGTTTAAAAAAGAAGATATAGGTACTGTAGATTATGACGAGCATATAGAAGAGCTGCAAGGAAGAGTAGATCAAACTAAATTTTTATACTTTGCAAACGCTTATAATATACAACGACAGTTGCAACAAGCAGCTAATAATTTAGGATGGAATAGAGAAGCAATGTTTGAATATTCAGCTTACCATAAAGATCCTAATGGAGAGTATGACTTTAATACTCCTTCAAAAAATCAAGACTATTATGGTTATTTGTATAATGCTCCTAATGGTTTTGGTGTTGATGTACCTAATGCGGCTATGACTAAACAAGATTACGATGCAATATACCCAGATACAATTCCACCTCCGGATTATATAACAATGCAACAAAGGCTAAATAACAGTACAGCTAACCAGCATGTACATGAATTCTTTGGAGAGGGTTTAAATGTAACTTCTCCAGCACCTATATTAGGGGGTATTCCAGGTTATCCAGCGGGGTCAGGAACTCAGACTTCTCAAGGTCTGTATAACTGGGATTTATCTAAAGCTTTATCAGGAGGAGTTGGTAGAATAGCTTGGGGACCTGATGGTAAACCACTATCTGCAGATGACCCTAGAGTAATGCAATGGATGGAGGGAAGATTAGGAGATTATCAAAATGATAGAGTTTCAAGTAGCGGTCAGTTTGGAAGTGAGTTTAATCCTGAAAATAACCAGTTTCAAGATGCACCTATTGTTTGGCAAAATCCATTTTTGTTTGATCAGTATACTAACTTTACTGGCCATGAACAAAGTTCTATGGATATAGAATTACAAAAAATATTTGGACAGCAAAAAGAAAATATGTTTGGAGGTAAGATTAGATACACTAGTTTATTATCTTCTACAGGAAATGAGAAGTTAGATGAGAATATAAGAAATAGTGTAACTCAACAATTTACAGAAAAAGACTTTATATTCTATAGAGCTAATGGAGACATGATGAGTATGGCTACCGATCCAGCAGATGGAGTAATGGTTTTAGCTGATCATATTGCAACTATAGATGGTGTAACAGGCCAAGAGGCCGTTAATAAGTTTATAGAAAATGTTACGGCGGGAGATACACAAATTGAATGGGAGTCAGTTCCTAATTCACAGTCTGGTGGATATAGAGGTGTATTAACTGTACCTGTAAATTCAAAGAAAAAGACAGGTAAGAGTAGCCAAATAAAATTATATTTCGATGCTCCAACTGAATACACTAATCATGTAATGAACTTCGGTATAGATGAAGACGGTTTTTATGGAGAGATGGATGAGTACTCTAAACTTAAAAAGAAACTTATATATGATGCTGAGTTAGAATTAGATAGAGTATTAAGAGTTCCGGGGAATGTAGTACCTAGTAGTCATAAAGATGCTAATGGAAATTCTTTAGGTTTATTTTATTTTGGGCATGATAAAAATGGTAACGAATTACGTAATGATCAATTTTTATTCTACCCGAATGATCAAGTCTTAATGGAAGTAAAAAAAGGAGGAGAACAGGTTAGAGCAGATGGTATGATGTATATAGATGTAGATAATCATACAGAAGATTTAGCTAAACTTATAGTACTAAATGATCCTGCTTATTCAGAACAAGCTAAAAAAATACTTGAAATAGTTCCAGGAGCCGCAGAAGATCCTAATGAAAATGTTAGTAATATAGATTTTGAATATGACACTGATAGCTTAAAAATACAAGTTAATGAGCCTAATATAGTTATAACAAATGATGTTCCTATTAACAAAGTAGAAGATCCTATTATTGTTAAACCAAATGAGACTGTTGTTGTTGATGATGGTGATGGTAATAATGTTGATGATGATGCGCCTATTTCTTATGACTCTAGGAAAGATCGTTTGATTAAGTATGGGAAAGAAGGTGATGCTGTTTATGAAGAAGGTTACACACCAAATTCAATGTTAGAAAGTGAAGCATCAGATGATTATATGGAGACTGGAAATATAAATGGATATTTTGATTTATTAAATGAAGCTTCTCATCAATTATATCACTTAGGTAAATTAGATCCTGAAGGACAAACTAATTTTAGTGAGTTTAGTATAAATAACATGATAGGCTTTATTACACAAGCTCGTATGGAAGCAAAATCAAAACTAAATAATGGAGAAGAATTAAATCCTGCTGAACAATGGTTTATAGATAATGATGGTAAACTATCTAAAGGACAAGAAATAAGTCTTGCTACAGCTGAAATAGAAAAATTAGAAACAGAAGACCCTACTATTTCAAAAGAAGATATGGAAGAGCAAAGAGTTTTTGCAGAAGAAGAAAAACTACGTTTAGAAAAAGAGTTAGCAGAAATAATTAGAAAAGAACAAGAAATTGAAATTGAAGAAATAGACATGTCCGAGGATGAAGAAGAAGAGGAAGACATAGTGATTGAAACTAATACTCCTAAAGATCCTACAGAAATTTTAGAAGATATAGATAAAGAAGTAGCACAAACACAACAAGAAATAGAGAGCGCAAGAGTTCAAAAAGTAGAAGATGCTAGAATAAAAATGGATACTTTGTGGGAAGATATAGGTACTATTGATCCTGATGATCCTAATGCACAGGTTTCACCTGGTGCTATTATTGTTGATTATCCAGGAGCTGAAAACGCAGGTGTTCTTATGACTGATGACTACAGGATGTGGAATCTAGACACAGGAGAACAGATAGATAAAGATCGAAATGTAATTGGAGAACGAGAGTATGATAGGATTCGATACTTAAATGAGAATGGAGAAGTAGTAGAAGTGCAGTTTGACGAAGAAGATATAGATCCATCGGATGATGTAATTATAGATGAAAATGGACAGATAATTAAACCTGATAACAAGCCTCCAGAAATTAATGAAGATATAGAAGGTGGCTTAGATATAGCAGCTCCTAATCAAGTAGCTCAAGGTAACAATACTTTTGTAACAAAAGTACCTAATAAAAATGGAAGCCCGGGTACAGAACATTCATTTAACATTAAAAAAGGCCAAGTATGGTTTGATGATACTAATTGGGTATGGACTGACTATTTAGTTAATAGAGGGGGGACTCTTAAAGTAGAGAGTATGAAGATGAAGAAACAATTAGTAGACCAGATAATGATGGGTGAACGTAATTTTGTTGGAACTTCTAATAATGTTTTACGTAACTTATTAACCGGTGTACCAGATAGCGGATTCGAAATGGAAGACGGTATAGGTACCGCAAAACCTATGTATTGGCTTGATAAGCATGGCCAGAAAAAAGGAGAGTATAATGGAAATCCATTTGCTGCACCTGATTCAGATGAGTACCGTGGAGATAATCCATGGATGGCCGAAGGAGCTGATTATTCTTTAGTGTGGTCTGATAATTATGATCCTACAATACACAACACTGACGGTTCTTTGAAGCAGTCTTATATAGATAAGACTTCTAAAATATTTGGACAGTTCCCTAATTTAGGAATAGTAGCAAATAAACAAATGACATTATCAGATGGTAGTAAAGGAACAATAGGAGAACTTATAAATAAAGGTCTAGTTTCTGTACAATACTTGTCATCGGATAAAAGCAATCCTATGTTAGCAGGACAAGATCATCCTGGATTATTTAAAACTCCGTATGGCGATGTATTCAGATCATGGGATTCTCAAAATAGAGCTCGTGTAAAATATGAAGAAGCTAAAGCGCGAGGAGAAAATCCTCCGCATGTAGCTAAACCAGAGAATGCATTCCATGTAGCAGGACAAGCTTTTGATGTATCCCAAGAGAGTGGTGATTACGGTGTCTATTTAGTAGATACAACAATGGCACCAAGCGCAGACTTATCTAATACAGATAAGACTTACAAGTGGAAACTATCATCAGTACCATCAGAAAATCATCAAGTAAATATATTAAATTTAGGAGATATTGTAGTTGATGGAGCACGTCCTTGGAGAAAATTAGAACATCATGTAATGAAAAAATATATAACTAATCTATATGATCTAAACAAAAAAGATGGTTACAGTCTTGCACAATTACCATCAGAGTGGTGGCACTTTGCTGTAGGAGAAGTAACAAATTATGGAGACTTATCATTACCGAAAGTATTAAGAAATTTATAAAATATATATGGCAAAAAACAATCCAAATAGTAGATTTTCTAGTAAACCTAGACCCCAGGTCCAAAGTGTGGGAGATTTATTTAAACCTAGCTCTGTATCAAAATTAGATCCTATTACATCTTTACCTGCAAAACAAGGTACACATTCTAATGGACCGCAGAGTGCTGGGGATGTTATAGATGGTATATATTTACCATCAGATAGATCTAGTCATTTAAAGCCTAATTACATAAGTGACTATAATCCATATAATTTACAGAGAGTAAAGTGGGATGTAAGTGACCCTTCTCAAGTTGATAAAATAAGAGCAGCAGACCAACATTGGTCTGGACAAATGGTAGCTTTTTTAAACCAAGCTATTGTAGGTGAGATTGTTGGAGGTACAATAGAAGGTGTTGGAGCCACTTTTGATTTACTAAATGGGGGTGTACAAGATACATATGGAAACTTTGTAACAGAGTTTGGTAAAGATATTAGAGAGTTTACTCAAGAAGTTAGCCCTATATTTAAAGCAAACCCACAAAAAGATTGGGATCCTATGGATTCAGGTTGGTGGTACCAGGGAATGGTATCCGTAGCTTCTACATTATCTTTACTTATTCCTGCTGCAGGTTGGGTAAGAGGTATAGGTATGGCCGGGAAAGGAATCTCTAGATTAGGTAAAGCTTTACAAACTACTAATGCAGCTGGTAGGACTGGTAAGATAGCTAATGCTGCTAAAGGTGTAACCTTAAGAAATAAAATAGGTAGGGCTTTAGAAAAATTACCTGCTACAGGAGGTAGATTAGGAAAACAAGCCGGTAAAATGGTTGTTGGGGGTACTGCAATGAGGTACATGGAGAACTATAGAGAAGCTGCAGAAACAGGTAATATATCTTATGATAAAACTTTATCTTTCTTTAAAGGTGATGCATCTAATTTAAATAACTTTTTAAATAGCGAAGAGGGTCAAACTTTTTTAAAGTCTACAGGAACTAAATCAGATGATCCTGCATTAGCAGAAAAGGCCGCTCAATATGTTGCTAGTCATGCTGCTAGTAGATCTTTTAAATTGAACTGGACAAATTTAGCATTTGATATATTGCAATATGGATTTGTAATGGGTCATCTAGGTAAATTAGGCCGTGGTACTAGGGCTAGTATTCTTGCTCCGCATTCAAGTAAAGTAAAAAACGTACAGAATGCTATGTTAAAATCGCCGAATATACCAACAACAAGGATGGGTAAGATTGCTAAATTCTTAACTCCTGGATGGAAAGCAGGTTATGTTACTATGGGTGCAACTGAAGGTGTAGAAGAAATGGTAAACTGGGTTTCAATGCAAGAGGGGTTACGTCATGGAGATATGATGGTTGGTAATATAGGTATTGATGATGGGGAACTACCGCATCATTTAAAAACTTTATCACAAAGACTAGAAGCTTATTCTCAACAAGGGGGGTTTTCAGCCGGTGCTGTTTTTGGTACTATAGGTGGATTGGGCTTTGGTGGCTTTAATATGATTTTGAATAGAAAAAGCAGACAAGCTTATTATAATGCGCAAATACAAGAGATAGGTAAACGTATGTCTTTTCTACAAACAGCTTTAGCAAAACGACAAGCTGCACTTGATGCTGGTAATGATATAGCAGCAGAAGAACAAAATAAACTAATAGCTATAAACTTAGGCCTGAATGCATCTCAAGTAGGTACAGTAGATCTGTTAATTGAAATGATTAACGACCCGGTAATGGATGAAATGTTAGAGTCTAATGGGATGGCTAAAGAAGATGTTAGTAAATATAAAGACCAACTTATTAAAGATATTACAAAATCTGAAAATCAATTTAGAAAATACTATAATAGAATAATAGGGACTAAATTTAGCAGTGCAGCTTCTAGAGCTGTAGCGGAGTTAGGAGCTAGTGTTGACTTGTATTCTGATTTAATGAAACAGATTGATGATAAGATAGAATCAAACACAGAAACAGGTACTTACGCTGAAGAGAGAGCTAACATAGGAGCTAATACAAAAGCAAGAAGAGATATAGCAATAAAACTACAAGGTATTAAAAACGCTATAGAAAAGATGGATAAGATTATAGAAGGTATTACTAAAGCAAACGGTGATCCTAATACTACTCCGGAAGAAAAAGCTAAGAATGTAGAAACAATAGAGCACTTTGAATTAATAAGATCTTCTGCTATAAAAGAACAAAAAGAAAACGAAGAGAAAAGTACAAATCTAAAAAAGGATTCAGAAGAAACTTATGATGCTGATAAATTATCTCAAGAAGAAGCTTATATAGCACAGATGTTACAAGCTGATTTAGTTAGTCTGGCATCACAAAAAGAAATGTACAGATCTAATAGAGATTTTGCTTGGAAACAATTAAACAGGTTATTAAAAGGAGATCTTGAGATTACTACAGAGAACAAATCTGATAAAGTTGAGGATGCATTACTAACGCCGGAACAAAAGAAAGAGAAGATTAGAATCGATGCGCTAGAGAGAAGACAGATAGAAAACTCAAGAGATGCTATATCTAAAAAGAATCAACAAGATGCTGAGGTTTCTGCTGCGTTAGAAGATTTAAGAATAGAGTTAGCAAAAGAAGGTACTAATCAAGATACTATTGATAACTTTTTAAAACAGTACGAGCATATGCCATCTGTTTTAGAGGGCTCTAAAAAGATAATAGATGATTGGAATGCTAGAAAAGACTATGAAGCAAGACAATCTCAAATGACATCTCTCTATGAAAAAGTACAAGCAATAGAAGATGCTATTAAAAAAGGTGAAGATACTACAGATAAACTTCAAAATAATGCTGCTGAAGCATTACATTTAATTGATCAGTTGTTTGAAAAGAGTAATGAAAAAGCTAATCTAACAAAGCTTAAAGGATTTTTGGGTCGTTATATATACGGACATGGACCTTCTCTTTTGTGGCCGTGGGAAACACTGTTTGACCAAATGACTCCTGTAGTTTCTGCTATGTGGAGAAATCAACAAGGATCTCTTTCTTTAACAGAAGATAAAAAATTAATTTTTATAGATAAAGCAGGAAAAGAAATATTAATTCCTACATCACCTGGACAAGTACTATTTAATCTAGATCTAATAGTAGCTAGAGATCATATCTATAATATTGAAGCGCTATCTGATGGTAGAACTATGAGTATAGAAGGTGAATATTTTAGTAATCTGAATTCAAATCCAGTAGATGCTATAGTCTACAGATCTAACGGTACAGTATCTCATGTTGTTTTAACAAAGTGGGATGGGACTAGAACTAGAATAGATAATCCTGGTTACAAACATGATATAGCTACTTTTATAGAATTATTAGAAGCAGTTAAAAGATCTTTATATACTACAGCTTCTATTAAAATAGGGTCAAATGAGTATTCTTATAAAAAAATCAAAAAAGGATCGACAACTTCTTACGAGATAGTTAAGATGACTCCTAAAGGACCTCAGATTGTTAAAGATAAAAAAATTCTAGACGCAATCAATAAACAGATGTCTAAAGAAGTACAGCAAAAAATTAATAATTTAAAACAAAAATTCAATGAAGGTATCAGAACTAATAATGCTATTACCGGTAAACTTGCAGAAGAAGTACTTGGCACAGAGTCCAACAGATCGTCCGAAGTTTCTGAGGGATCTCAGAACCAAGAAGAGTCCACGGAAAACCAAGGCTTAAATGAAAACATTACCGAAAATACTAGCCAACAAAAAGAGCAAAGCCAAACTATAAGCGATATACAGAACGCTGCTTCATCTAATACTAACAAACTAGATGAGCAAGAAAAAGCAAAGACAAACTCTCAAGATGTTATAGACGATAAAAGTGAAATAAAAACTATCGATGACATCATGAATGATAGGTTAGAAAAGAAAGGTAAGGACAAGTTAACAAAAAATGTTAATGAAGTTAGTCAGACAGAGCAGAATAAAGCTTCAAAAGAAGTTCCATCTGAAAGTAAAAAGCAAGAAGATAGAAGTACAAATACTAATACAGGTACATTAGACATGATAGAGTCTTCTTCTAGTCAATCTGAAATAGAAGAAAGCGAAACAAAAGTAGTTAAGCCTGTAAAAACTAACCCAGCACCAACTACTGAACCTGATTCAGCTTTAAGAATAACATATCCTCAAGCATGGACACCACAGTTTTCAGTGATTAATTTAGCTCCTAAGGGTAAGAGCCCTCTAATGATACAAGCATTAGATAAAGAAGGTAATATGATACCTCATTACGAATCTTTAGCAGGAAAAGGATCTTATAATTATATCCCTATTACTATGTTAAGCCCCGCACAATTAAATAAACTAGATGATGGCACAAACGAAATCGTTAGTTTATATTATTTTGAGCCTAGGGTAAATGAAAATAATCAAATACAAATTGAAGGTAATAGAATAATTACTAATCAAGAAAAGATTGTACCCTGGACTACTAATGTAAAGGGAACTAATGCTCAAATGGTGATGGTTGTTCACAAGTACGCCAAGAGAGCAGATCAAATTATTAATTTTCAATTAGCGAATAGCCCTACAGTAGGTGTTGGCACTGAAGTAATTTTACGTGTTGAGCCTAATAACCTATATAAAAAATCTAAAAGTCCTAGTGATGTTAGAGTTACAGTTCGTCTTGCATCTAACCCGGATATAATATTATCTTATATGAGAGGGGGAAGCTCTAAATTTAAAGAGAATTTAAAATTAAGAGACCTTATATCTAAAGCTATGGACAATACAGGATCCATGGAAATAAATGCTAAAATTACAGGGAAGTCTCCTGGATTTATAATTAATAATAAATCTAAAGGAGTATCCGTAAAGAATTCTCTTAGTCTATTAGAATCAGCAGACTTTGATCTTATTATAGGTTATGGTATGGGTAGTGAGATTGTAGTACCTAATAATTCTACAGAGATAGCACCTAGTAACTATGTAGAAGACGGTAGAATATATCTTATTATGCCTGCTGCTAATGGTATTATGATTCCTATTAGAATAGAAACATCTATACTAGGAAGTGTTCCTGGATCTATTGATGCTATTATTAATCTTATATCAGAATCATCAAAAACTTCATCAGAAAAAAGATCTGAAGTAAATAAAATTGTTAAAGTTTATGCAAAGGTAGAGTCTGAAAAGGATTTATCTATGGATGATTTTAGAGTTAAGTTTAGAGTAGGTCAAAGAATTATAGGGTTACAATACAATCCTGAAGGAGGTCAATTAGAAAGTAACTTTCAAAAAGCTATGGCCGGTAAACCTTTTAACTATTTTGAATATAATGCAGACGGTACAGTAAAACATATCGAAGGAGCGATAGAACAAGTTAATAAGAAAGGAGAAAAGTTTGTACCTACATTAAGAGAAAGTAAAGAGTTGGGTATAAGTGCAGGAACAATGAGGGAATCTTTTGCTTTACATCTAAACAATAAAAAATTTAATATACAATCACATGTATTAAATACTAAAGAGCAATATAGAAGTCCTATAAATAATATTGTATATGACAGCTATTTAGATTACTTATCTACGCCAGATTTAAATATTGTAACTACTGATATTAATCCCGGAAATTCTCAAAAGTTTAATCATAGTATTATATATGTAGAAACAACAGAAGAACAGTTCAAGCCTAGTTCTAAAGAAGTTCCTGACTTTTTAGAGATTAAACCAGGGGAGGTCAAGCAGATGACTATAGATCAAATTATGAATGAGAAGTTGGTAGAACAACAAGAGCAGAATCTAGTTACTCTTGATGAAATCATGGACAAGAGATCTAAAAAACCACAACCAGGAGAAAACAAAATAGATAATATAGATGAGGTAGGATTAGATGAGTTAAAACTGAGAGAAAGATCTGTAAAAGATTCTATAAGTTTGTTAAATGAATCTGAAATTAATTGGTTTACTGAAAAGTTTGGAACTGAAGGATTAAATGTATTAGAAAATGTTAAGTACATAAGACTACAGGATGGCCGTGAAGCTTGGGGTTACTACAAAGATGGTATGGCTGTTATAGCTAGAGGAGCTTTAGCAGGAACTGTATACTGGGAAGCTTTTAGAAGAGTGATGGATA
>TARA_R110001592_G_scaffold361962_4_pt1 | contig 55650 bp, 39 predicted proteins | sample TARA_R110001592 | Tara Oceans TARA_R110001592 (sample SAMEA4398387) | marine metagenome | biome: Polar Biome; feature: [SRF] surface water layer (ENVO:00010504); material: water (ENVO:00002006), including particulate matter (ENVO:01000060) such as... | depth 5 m | reverse complement strand
GGCCTGCCTGTTCACCATTATTAAACGGTTTTCGGACCACCTCTAGTACACACATCAGCGAAAGGGGGACAAGAACGCGTGATCAGGTCAAAACTGAGCGGGTGTCTGAAGTGAAACTGAAATACTCAGCAGGAACCTGTTCTTATTTTTCCGTTTCTGGCCGCTGCCATTCACCGCGCATCCATTTGACGAGCAGGTTCAGATCGTGTTTGGAGAGTTTTGATTCCTCAAAGGAAGGCATGATGTTTTTCTCACCATAGAAGCGTTCTGCTCCTGGTTTACGGATAAAATCGGTCAACCATTTTTCTGAGCCATAACCGTTGAAATCGGGAGCCGCCCCGCCCCCTTCTTCTTCTGGATCGCCGGCTTTCATCGCGTGACATTGAGCACAGTAGCCGTAGAATTCTGCCACTTTGCCGGACTTGTCTTTGAAGTCGATCCCGCTGAAAACCGAAACTCCGCGTTTAACGGTCTCTTCGCTTAGTGGTTTAAAGTCTCTGTGGTTGGCTTCGCGGGCCACCAGTGCCGCGACTGCTTCAATATCTGCTTTCGTGAGAATGCCTTCCGGTCCGACATAACTGTCAGCCCAGTCGCTCATATCCCCATTCAGAATGGCATCCCCTCCTTTAGTTGATCCCAGGTGACCGAAAAATTTCGGCGATTTGGGATCCATGAGAAATTCTGTCAGCCATTTGGTGGTAGCGAAGCCTGCCAGATCGGATGCGCGGGGAGTGGCGATGACTTTTTTACCATCTTTCATTTCCATGATGTTATGCCCAGTACCATCATGCCCGTTCCAGGTATGACAGATGCCGCAGTGTCTCGCAAAAATCAGGGGACCCATTGATTTGGGGTCATTTCTCAACAGGGATGCGGGACCTTCAGGGGGGACGCCATTCTGGCTGGCCAGCCAGGAAGCCCGGGCTGCGTATGCGATTTCCTGAGAACGATTGAGCGCATAGTCAGGCGCACTGCGTTCCATCTTGATGCCGTACCAACTGATCCCGGAGATAATGAGTAACCCACCCACATAAACAATAATTGCGACCCTCTGTCCCCACTTCTCACCCAGAACTTTTTCATAAAAAGGGACGAGGAACAGTACCGCCAGGATAACCCCTGGCAATACGGCTGTTACCAGAACTTCCATTTCTTTGGGAACCATGTGTCGCAGTTCAAACAGAAAGCGGACGAACCATTCCGGGCGTGCGACGTAAGGAATTGAACTGTCGGCGGGTGCTTCCAGTTTGATCTCGCTGGCCTGCAGGTCGGCCACCCAGTCATCATGCCCGACGGTAACATGCTGATTTTTGAGGGCGGGATATACGATCAACTGGATTATGACGATGCCGATCAAAACCAGCGCGAGTACCAGGGTGCGTGTCGTCTGGTAAGGCCAGTAAGGTTGAGTGATTTCATCTTTGACCGGGTCATCTTCGTCCAGTTGAAAATCGACTGCCGGGTCGTCGGCTGCTTCTTTTATTTTTGCTGTCCGCAGACGTTCGCGTCGGATGAGCGCCATATGAAAGGTAAACAGCAGCATGGCGATGAGGGGCAGTACAATGACATGAATCGTATACAGGCGGGTCAAAGTGAGGTTACCGAATTCACTTCCCCCCACGACCAGGGATCTTAGAGTGGAACCAATGACCGGCATGGTTCCGGCAATCCCTGTTTCAATCTGATAGGACCAGTACCCTTTCTGATCCCAGGGGAGTGGATTTCCAGTGATAGTCAGGCCAATAATCACGCCTCCAATTAAGAGGCTGGTCCAGTAGATAAATTCTTTGGGTTTGCGATATCCGGCTGAAATAATCACCAGAAAAATGTGCACGACGATTGCCACAATCATCATATGTGCGGTGTAATGATGTAAGCCGCGTACGAACCAGCCCAGATCGACCTGTGTTTCGATATAATGCACACTGCCCCAGGCAGATGCTTCGGAAGGACTGTAAACAGTCATCAACAGTGCGCCGGTCACCATTTCCACCAGCATCATCAACACGAGTGCCCCTCCCCAGATAAACTGCCAGCGGGAGCGTCTTTTGGTCGGGAAATTTAACAGAAAGATCGCGTGCAGGAAATTTTTGTATCCGGTTCGTTCATCGATCCACTGTTGGGTTTTTTTAGGCAGCACTGAAGTATCTCCCTATGGGAAATCAAATTGATGAGTCTGTGTAGTCTGTCAGAGAGTCGCACTTCGGGGGATCTTAACCGATGGGAACTTTTTCAGAGATGCCTGTCTCAAATTTCTGGTATTCTACCATGACCCACTGTTCTCCCCGGATGGTTTCGATAGTCGTTTTCAGCTCATCCATTCCCCGTGGCTGCGGGCCACTGACCATCGAACCGTCTGTCTGAAAGGTCGCTGCATGGCAGGGGCAGAAATATTCTTCGTCACCAGCGACATAATCAACCACGCAGCCCAGGTGGGGGCAGGTGGAAGAAAACGCGGTGATGTCTCCCTCCTGAGATTTGCTGATCCAGACTGAACCGATGGGCCCCGAAGGATATTTGGTCCAGGCATCTACGCGCTGGTCGTTAATGGTGAAACGCTGTGGAACGCCCGGTTCCAGGTCGTTCAGACGCGCCAGGCGGTACGTATTTTCTGTCTGCCTGCCTCTTTTGAGAGTCGAAAACAAAAAGCCCAAAGCCGGTACCGCGAGGATTGTGACGTACAGCGAACCCAGAATACTGGTGCAGTGTTTGAGAAATTTTCGACGTCGCATGGTGAGAACCTTTAAATCTGAAAAGCGCCAGTCGTTTAAACAGCAGTCCGCTATGAACTGAGTGCATTCTGATTCAAACAATTGATGCCTTAAAGGGTAACGGTTTAATTTGTTCGATCTTGGCCAGTAGTATTTCGTGGAGCTTTCAATGGCAGGTTGCAACTGGTTTCGGACAGTCGCATTTGAGGAGGGAATCGTGAAACTGGTATCCTGATATAAAAATCATCAAAGATGGTATCAATCATTGCCTGTTATATTATCAGATCTAATCAGTGTTTACGAATCTTTATTTTAAGTCTAGTGCTTTCAAATCTTTATGACAACAGAATTCATTAAATTGGATTATAGTGTCCAGAAAGGCGGTCTTCAATACCGGAAATCCTGGTTTGGCTGTAACCAAAAAAAAACGGCTCTCCCGTTGAGGAGAGCCGTTTCGATACTTCGATTCAGTCAAGCTGAAGTCTTAATTGAACTAGTCAATCAGACCGAACAGGTTTGACAGGCTGTTTCCGCTCAGACGACGTGTCTGCTTCTGGTTCTGCAGACGGCTGGGGAAGTAAGCTTTAGGATCAGAAGCAGGAGCAGGAGCAGCAGGAGCTGCAGATGGTGAGCATCCAGCAGGAGCACATCCATTAGTGTGACAGCAAGGTGTGTCACAGCATCCTTCAACAACTTCGTATCCGCACAGTTCCAGAGCCTGAGTTGCTTCACGAACAACTTTCTTGTCGCAATCGCCCAGAGCACAAGTCAGAGCAGCTGTCAGCTCAGGTGAGCATCCACAGCAGTGCTTGCGAAGCTGGTCGCCGATTTCATCAGCAGCTTTAGCACGAACGCGTTCGTCAGCGTCGTTCAGAGCGTAGATGAAAGCACACATGATCTCAGGATTGCATTCGCAGTTGAATTTGTCACCCAGTTTGTGGATTGCTTTGCGACGGTGTTTAGCGTAGCAGGCAGTCTGAGACTGGTAGATCAGTTCAGCGATTTCGCAAGGATCTGCGTTGCAGCAGGGTTGTTCGTTGCAGCAGCTGTCTGCAGCAGGAGCAGCACAGGTCTTGGGGGCTGGTGCACAGCAAGCTTTGGGAGCAGGAGCACAGCAGGCCTTGGGAGCTGGAGCGGCACATGCTTTAGGAGCAGGAGCACAGCAGGCTTTAGGGGCTGGTGCACAGCAAGCTTTAGGAGCTGGAGCGGCACATGCTTTGGGAGCAGGAGCACAACAGGCTTTTGGAGCTGGGGTGCAGCAGTCATTCTTTGGAGCTGGAGCACAGCAGTTATCCTGGGCACAGCCAGAATCTGAGCAGCAGCGTTTCTTGAACCAGCCACGCAGTTTACGGGCAGGTTTGCAGCATGCTGGTGCAGCTTCGCAGCAGCAAGGTGGTTTAATTGATGAACACTGACGTTGATAGGTATAAACGTTAGGCTCACACGGTTTTGTAATAGTGGGTTTACAACATTCAGGTTGACAGGTCGAGGCACATTCACAGCTCTTTGCAGCCCCGCAATTAAGCGAAAGGTCAAAAAGATCTGCTTGTGCAACGGCATTCATCCCCAATGCCACAACAAATGCACTTAACAGACTAATCCATTTCATAGAACAGCGTCTCCTTCTTGGGTCGTTTTCTGACCATCATAGACAGATAGATGTGCCTCTTTTGTCACATCACAGTGGTTACGGCGCGAATCTTGTTTTGTTCCTTTAGGGACTGCTTATTCGTCCAAGTTGAAATCATCAACTCGCGCTGGCTTGAATCTCAGAGTGTTGCCTACGACAGCACTCTTACAAAAATCTTCCTAGTAATTTCGATTGCGGTTGATACTCCCTGGGAGCATCACCTGAAATCACATCCGAATCGTTTCCTTCGATCATTCAGATATGAATTCTCATTGCGACTGGTACAATCTATCGGCGTGCTGTAATCGTCGCTTGAATGTCTCAAGTCATTATCAGGTAAAAAGGTTACGTCATTTTTTGTCATGATTATATGCGTCGTAACGGTTGGTTAAACTGGGAGAGATTTGCCTCTGTATCAACCTGCTGAGGGACCAGAAAATGTGTAAGACTGGGTAGAATGTATGTCTCAAGGTGAGATAGATGGGAGCTTCGCGGCTGTTCCTGATGTAAGGAGCGACCCGTTCCCGGGAGTTAATATTGTTGGAAGGTTTGCACCATTGATCTCTCCGGTCACGTGCAATATGTGGCCATAAACTTTCGCCAGACTGTCAGAAAGCCATTTAATTTATACCGATCAGACCTGTCCAAAACGATCACACGATTTCTTTTCAACAGTCCTGCTGGTTCGACTGCTCTAGAAATGGGAATTGTGCGAAAAACTGGAGATATACCTGATTCACCAGTCATGATGAGCGACTGGTGACCGTTAACTTCCATCGTGGCTGGTGTGCAGTGCTTTGTATTGTAGCGATTGAACAGTTCTTGCATTTCCTTCTCAGTCCCTGCATAATAACGTTATTCATCAGGAACTGGGCCAGACAGGAGAGTACCAATGCGATCACTTCTCATCGTGAGCACAGTTTTTCTGTTTGCGGGATCTCCTGAGCAGGTTCCTGCTCAAAGGCATCGTTCTACACACGGGCATCAGCACCACTCCCACCATCATGGAAGGTCTTATCCACGCTATTACGGTAAGACCTGGGCTAATCCAGGCTGGTCTGTCAGTGGATTCTCCGGGAATACCAGTTTCAACTTTTCATTTCCGGGAAGTTCCTATTATGGCAATCCCTGGGGACCTTACATGTATAACCGGTTTGGTTACTACAGTACGGATGCATTCATTGCCGGAAATCCGGTCTTGTTTTCCAATGGATATTCCTTGAACGGTTTCTATCCAATTCTGCCGGGACAGGGATTTTCTCCGCCAGCCGTTTATCCTTACAGTAATGTTCCCGGAACTCTGCCTACGCTCCCGAATTCACCACAAGGCAATGGTTTTCCTGCTGCCAGTAATATCCCCCTCAATAATGCACTCCAGAATGACCTGGAACGCTGGGATGACAAAAATTATCTGCCGGAACCTTCTCGCAAGATACAGAAATACATTGTCCCCTCGACTCGACATGCGCGGGAGTTGAGTCTGCGGAATCAGGTCAAGGGAGATGAATACTTTAAAAAACTGGATTACCGCCGGGCTTATGAGCGTTACAAACTGGCTGCATCGTTGACGAAAGATCTGGCAACGCCGCATTTCCGGAAAGGATTTTCGCTGGTTGCCCTGGGACAGTATGATCGCGCAGCATTCGAGTTTAAACAGGGGCTGGAACTGGATCCTACCTGGCCTTCGACTGGCGAAAGCCTGAACGAACTGTTCGGTGCAGAGCATGCGATTGCCAGGGATTCAATGGTGCATCAGGTTGCCGAATGGGTAAAGAAAGACATTCGTGACCCCGAGCGATTGTTTGTGTTTGGTGTGGTCCTGCATTTTAACGGTCAGACTGAAGAGGCACATGACGTAATAGAAACTGCTGCCCGTCTGGCTGGCCGCGGTGATCATTTTCTGGCGTTCCTGAATCCTCAACCGGTTCCCGTCGATCAGCAGACCGTGAAACAGAAAAGCGGTAATCAGCAAGGATATGTGGTAGATCCTGCTAAAACCAGACCGCCGGCGTTCGAATCCAGACAGACGCCAGCCGAACCTGCGAAACCTCTGGGACCAGCTCGTTCGCAGCCACTTTCCAAACCTCTGCCTCCCCCTCCCCAGAGAGTTCCCCAAAAACCTGCAGGCGACGATTCAGGATTACCTCCCCTGCCGCAAAAGGCAGATACACCAGGTGAACCGTTGATTCCTCTGCCGGAGCCTGTTAAAAGTCAACAACCACCGTTGTTGATTCCACCAAAATGAGCTGAACCATCCCTGATCGACTGGGCCTGATATTTCCGATGACCGATTCTGCACAACCCCGACTCTTAGTGACATTGTGTACCTACAACGAGCGCGAAAATCTGGAGCTGTTAATTCCAGAAATACACAAGTACTTGCCTTCTGCTGCCATTCTGGTGATTGATGATAATTCACCAGACGGTACGGGAGAGTATGCCAAAGAGCTGAAAAAGACGGATTCTCGGATTCATTCCATCCATCGTTCGGGAAAACTCGGGCTGGGAACTGCCACGATTGCCGGTTTTCAATATGCGATTGAAAATCATTATGACCTGGTACTGAATCTGGATGCTGACTTCAGCCATCCACCCCGTTTCATGCCGGATCTGGTTGAGGCGACGAAAACCGCTGATGTGGCTATAGGCTCACGTTATATTCCGGGGGGGAAAATTGAGGGTTGGGGCCCCAAACGTTATTTCATGAGTGGTGCCGTCAACTGGTACTCTCGGTTGTTATTGAGGCTCAAATCCCGTGACTGCAGTGGCAGTTTTCGCTGTTATCGGGTTCCCAAGCTGGCGGAAATCGATTTTGCCCTTATACGTGCCAGGGGATATGCGTTCCAGGAAGAAATACTGTACCGCTGCCGCAGAGTCGGGTGCACGTTTAAGGAAGTTCCCTTCACGTTTGAAGAACGTCGGTTTGGGAGTTCCAAAATCAACCTGCGGGAAGCGTTCTCGGCCTTATGGGTGATGCTGGTCCTGGGAATTGATAACTGCCTGGGAAAACGCGTTCGTACCCTGCCCTCTGATTCTGGCAGATAACCTGAGTGAAACTGAAGATAACTCAGGAGTGGCTGTGAGACGCATCCGGGAACGTGCCTTCTCGTACTTCACTGGCATATGCCTGAACAGCAGTTTTCATGTCTGCTGCAAAATTGGCATATTTCTTCAGGAAACGCGGGTGAAATTCCGCATTCATTCCCAGCATATCGGGTGTGACCAAAACCTGCCCGTCGCAGCCTGAACCCGATCCGATTCCAATCGTGGGCACCGTCACTGTTTCTGTGATTTTTCGGGCGATGGGAGCCGTGATCATTTCCAGTAGAATTCCAAAGGCACCTGCGCGTTCTGCAGCGAGTGCGTCTGCAATCAGCTGATCTTCATCACGTTGAATTTTTCCCATGCTGCCAATGGCACGGACAGACTGTGGTTTGAGTCCCAGGTGTGCCATCACGGGGATATCTGCTGCTGCAATTGCTTCGATGGTTTTTGCCTGGTTAACTCCCCCTTCCAGTTTGACGGCGTCAGCTCCCGTTTCTTTCAGAATGCGTCCGGCATTCTCCAGGGCCTGCGCCGGGGAAATATGAAATGACATAAATGGCATGTCCACGATGATCAGAGCTCTCTGGACGGCACGGCATACCATTTCCCCGTGGTAAATCATTTCATCGACTGTCACAGGCAGTGTGGTACTCTTGCCCTGCACGACCATTCCTAAAGTGTCGCCTACCAGCAGGCAGTCCAGACCGGCGTCATCCAGAATTTTTGCAGACAGATAATCATAGGCTGTCAGCATGGTGATCTTCTGGTTTTTCTCTTTGGCAGCGAGAAACCGGGGAACAGTAAACTTCTGGGGCCGTGCGGGGGACGCATCTGACACGGAACTCTCCTTAAAAACGCTCAGCAAATCGGAATCACACTACGGTGAAGGAAACTCATCAGTTTAGGTAATTGTAGACATCATCATTAGTTGGAGGGTTCACAATATGAAAACTCAGTCCTCATTCGCAATACTTGGGTCGGGTTTTATTTAAAATCGGAGTCGCCGAAGGATGTGTTGCATTTTGCACTGTTTTATTTTGCAACACGTGTGGCGTAATTGACCACTCTGCCGAGGTCTGAATTCGACTCAAATATACTCTGGAAAATGTAATACTATGTCAATAAAAGGTTTACGTTTATTTTTTACGAATAATATTCTGAATGGTACAGCTTATGCATTAGTACTATAGCAGCGATGGTGGCAAGCGTTGGCCCGCACTTGCTCCATTCAGCACAGAAAAGGTGCTTCAGTCATTCACATGATTCGAAGCACCTTTTTTTTGTACCTTCAAAACATTTCGCTGTGTTCATTCGAAACGATCATTTTCTGGTCCGGCTTAAAAACCCTTCCTCCGGGCATCTGGAATTCCTGACCGTACTTCATTAGGATTGTGACTCACGCCAGGTTCGTACGCTGGTTATGTTTCAGGATTACAATTCACACGCAACTTCTCTGACAGGGGATCTATTTACGGATTTCTCTCAGGGAGAATGCATATCAGGAGGTCACCTAACGTGCCAGAAAAAGTCGTCGTGATCGGATCAGGACCCGCTGGTTGGGCAGCTTGCATTTACACATCCAGAGCCAACTTGGAACCGCTCTGCTTCGAAGGAGCAATTTCTGAGGAAAATCGACTGCAGGGGACACTGCCCCTGGGGCAGCTGGCTTTGACTACAGAAGTGGAGAACTATCCTGGTTTTCCTGCCGGGAATCTTGAGTCATACCTTGATGGATCAATCGATAAATCAAAACGACAGTATATGGCACCGCATCTGGGGCATGGTGTCAGTGGTCCTGAGCTCATGGAACTGATGCGTCAGCAGGCGATAAATTTTGGTACCAAAGTTGTGACAGACGACGTGGTTGATGTCGATTTATCTGCACATCCTTTCAAAGTGACTCGGGCTAACGGCGAAACTGTCGAAGCGCTGTCTGTCATCATTGCCACCGGTGCCCGGGCGAATTACCTGGGGCTCGAATCGGAAAACCGTTATAAGAACATGGGGGTTTCCGCATGTGCCGTCTGTGATGGAGCCATGCCCCGCTTCCGGAATCATCCTCTGGTTGTCGTTGGCGGAGGTGACAGTGCCATGGAAGAAGCGAATTACCTGACCAAGTTTGCGTCCAAAGTTTACATCATCCACCGTCGTGACGAATTCCGCGCCAGCAAAATTATGGCGGAACGGGCGCTTGCCAATGAAAAGATCGAAGTGAAATGGAATTCGGTCGTCGAAGAAGTTCTGGGCGATGATGAAAAAGGTGTCACCGGAGTCCGGATTCGCAGCACGGTAGATGAAAGTCAGACCGAAGAACTGGAAGCTTCCGGCTATTTCGCCGCCATTGGTCACACACCCAATACCAACTTCCTTAAAGGTCAGATTGAAACAAACGACAAAGGTTTCATTGAATGGAAGATTCCCTTCCGTACCAATACCAATGTCGAAGGTGTGTTCGCCGCCGGGGATGTTGCCGACGATAACTATAAACAGGCCATTACGGCTGCCGGCAGCGGATGTATGGCTGCCCTGGATGCAGAACGCTGGCTTGTTGAAAAAGGTTTTGAATAAGCGACATTCCTGGTTACTAATTGATAGAGTTCCGTCTGAAAGGGCGTATAAAGCATGCTGACTCAAGAAGGTTGTCTGGCACGACAGAAACGATTGTGGGAAACGGTTCCCGATCACCTGGAATGGATTCTGATCGCGGATCCCCGTCATGTTCTGTATCTTTCCAACTTCCTGGTGCAGCCCTGCAGCTTTTCCCGGGGTGAGCGGGCATTGTTACTGCTGGACCGTGAAAAAGGGGTCACTCTGGTTGGTGATAATTTCACGCTTCGTTCTTCCGCTGCCGAGTTTTATGTCGATCACGAAGCGATTGAAACCTGGTACGATCACAAGCACTCAGTCGAAAACCGCGATCATGCGCTCTTTAAAGCCTTGAAATCGGTGGTACCTCAACTCAAAGGTCGCCCCGGTGCCATAGAAGCAGAATGGCTGCCGGTAGGTGCCTTGCAGGAGCTGGAAATCACTCAGACCGATGCGACTCTGGAACTGGGAAGCGTCCTGCGTCAATTACGTCGTCAGAAACATGACGACGAAATTGCTTTACTCAAGCAATGCATGCAGGCCTGTGATGCCGGACATGCGTGTGCGCGGGAAGTCGTCGAAGCGGGGAAAAGTGAATTCGACATCTTCCGCAAGGTTCAGGCAGCGGTCCTGCAGGCTGCTGGTCTGCCGGTCATTATTTATGGCGATTTTCGTGCTTCCACACCTGCTGTACCGAAAGCAGGGGGATTGCCTTCCGGTCATGTTCTGGAGAACGGGGATCTGTTTGTTCTGGATTATTCCGTGGTGATTCACGGTTATCGCAGTGATTTTACCAATACGATCGCAGTTGGCGAACCGAGTGCTGAACAGGAAAAACTGTTCGGTCTCTGCCAGGCCGCCATGCAGGGAGGCGAGTCAACACTCAAAGCAGGCGCAAAATGTGCCGAAGTACATGCAGCGACCGCCGCTCCCCTCTGGAATGCTGGCTACAAAGAAAACTTCCAGCATCATGCCGGCCACGGTCTGGGACTGGGGCATCCCGAAGCACCGATTCTGGTACCGGAAAGCATCGACACCCTGCTTGCCGGTGATGTCGTCACGCTTGAACCAGGTGTTTATGTGGAAGGGGTCGGCGGGATGCGGATCGAGCATAACTACCTGATCACGGAAGATGGCTTTGAACGATTAAGCAATCACGTCATCGCGCTGAAGTAACTGGAATCGGCTTTCAATCTCAAATCAGGTATTCGTGACTATGTCCTCTTCTGAATTTCCGGATTGGATAGAAGACGACCTGCAGAAGCTCCGGAAGGAGGGTTTGTTTCGAACTCGACGAACCTTCAGTCCTTTGCCGGACGGACGCTGTCTGCTGGAAGGTCAGAAACTGATCAATCTCTCCAGTAATGACTATCTGAATCTGGCTCACGACCCGCGCCTGATTTCTGCAGCTGCTTCAGCATTAGAGGTCATGGGAGTTGGCGCTCGCGCCAGTGCCCTGGTAAGCGGTCGCACGGAATGGCATGCTCAACTCGAACAACGACTTGCTGATTTTGAGAGAACGGACGCGGCAATTCTGTTTCCCAGCGGTTATGCTGCAAATCTGGGAGTCGTGTCTGCCATCGCGGGTGAGGGAGACACAATCTATTGTGATCGTCTGAATCATGCCAGCCTGGTCGATGGATGTCGACTCGCAGGGGCAGCGTTCCGCGTCTATCGTCATGATCGTCTGGAAAAGCTGAAACGGGAACTGGATAAAAAAACGGGTGAGGGAAAAACGATCATTGTGACGGATTCGATCTTCAGTATGGATGGAATCCGGGCACCTCTGGTTGAGCTTTGCGATCTGGCAGAACAATATCACGCAGCTCTGGTGGTGGATGAAGCTCACGGGACGGGAGTCTGGGGCGAGACGGGACGCGGACTGGCTGAAGAATTGAATGTGGAATCAAGAGTCACCATTCGCATCGGTACGCTCAGTAAGGGGCTGGGAGCCATGGGAGGATTTGTGGCTGGCTCAGATTCCCTGATCAACTGGCTCTGGAACCGGGTGCGGACACAAATTTATTCGACTGCCCTGCCCCCGGCAATCTGTGCAGCGGCCTGTGAATCTCTCCTGATTATTAAGTCAGAACCAGAGCGCAAACAGCATCTGCATCAACTATCCGTATTTCTGCGCCAGGAACTGGCACATCGATCACTTCTGGCTGACGTTACGTCTAGCGGACCGATCATTCCCGTGATTCTGGAAGATCCTGAACGAACGATGTCGATTGCAGCAGATTTACAGGCTGCTGGATTTCTTGTCGGGGCAATCCGACCTCCCACCGTACCTCAGGGGACCTCGCGACTGCGAATTTCGGTGACCAGTGCGCATCAGCGTGATGATCTGGAGCGGTTTTTAAAAGCGTTGGATCGTTCCCTCGCCAGATACGGGAAATCGCGATAAGGTATGCAGATCATAATGTACTACTATCCAACTGTAATGAAACGCGACAGCTGCTGTTCAGGCTGACCTATTCAACGTTTAAAGAACTACGCATGACTTTTCGTGATCAGATTAAAAATGAATACCCGTTTGAATCTCATTGGTTGAAGATCGACGGTCATCAATGTCACTATCTGGATGAAGGCGCAGGACCGGTTTTGCTGATGGTGCACGGCAATCCAACCTGGAGTTTCGCCTGGCGACGTCTGGTCAAGCAACTCTCTCAAAAGTACCGTGTGATCGCGGTCGACCACATGGGATGTGGGTTGTCTGATAAACCTCAGCAATATTCCTATCAGCTGGCGACACACATCGAAAACCTGAAAACCCTGATTCAGGAACTGGATCTGCAAAAGATTACGTTATTTGCACATGATTGGGGGGGCGCGATTGGTATGGGGGCTGCCGTTGATCTGCCGGATCGCTTTCAACAGTTTGTGCTCATGAATACAGCCGCCTTTCGTTCGCAGGAGATCCCGCTGCGTATTGCTGTCTGCCGAATTCCTTTTCTGGGCGCATGGGGAGTGCGAGGTTTGAATCTGTTTTCCGGGGCTGCTGTGAAAATGGCGGTTGAGAAACCCGAGCGGATGTCTGCCGAAGTCAAAGCCGGTTTTCTGGGGCCTTACGATAACTGGCAGCATCGCGTCGCCGTCCATCAGTTTGTGAAAGATATTCCTTTGAAGTCTTCACACCCCAGTTATCAGACTCTGCAGCATGTCGAAGAGGGGCTGCAGCAGTTCACCGGGCATCCCATGCTGCTGATCTGGGGTGAAAAGGACTGGTGTTTTACAACCAGTTTTCTCGATGAGTTTGAACGACGCTTCCCGGCAGCGGAAACCTTGCGAATTCCCGATGCCGGTCATTATGTGTTTGAAGATGCACATGAAGTCATGCTGCCCCGCATCGAAGCGTTTCTGGAGCAGCATGTCTGATCAAGTTAGAAATCACCGAAGTCAGGGTTGATGAGGTGCTCGGTGCTGCCCAGGTGTGAAACTTTTTCAATCTTCTTACGGGGTTTTTGAGGTTTATAGGCTTCGAACTCGTCGACGCGAAACTCCTTCACCATATGATTGATCCGGTTTTCGATATTTGTCAGCTGTTCTCCTTCATCAGGTGCAACAAAAGTAAAAGCAGCCCCTTTCTGATCGGAAGAGAGACGTCCGACACGACCAATGCGGTGCACATAGTCATCACTGAATTCCGGGATATCGAAATTGATGATGTGGGAAATACCACTGACATCAATTCCACGCCCCATCACATCGGTGGCAATCAGCAGTCTGATTTTCCCTTCGCGGAATTTTTTCAGCACACGATCGCGCTTCGGTTGTGGTAAGTCACCATGGATGGCTGCAACTTCTTTGAGCTTTTTAGAGAAAATTCGATCCAGCTTGTCCGCACCGCGTTTCGTACGTGTAAACACAATCGTCTGCTTCGGTCGTTCCTGAAACAACAGTCGGGACAACAGTTTGATTTTACGGTCAGGGTCGACGGTGATGTAGTACTGGTCGATGGCATCGACGCTGACTTTATCTTCAGAGAGGTCGATCATTACCGGGTTCTGCATATAGCGGTTTGCCAGTCGCTCAACCGGAGGAGGTAATGTTGCAGACAGTAGCAGGGTCTGTCTTTTCTCAGGGCATTTTCGCAGAATTTTTTCAATATCCGGACGAAAGCCGATGTCTAGCATCCGGTCTGCTTCATCGAGCACGACAAATCCCAGTGTGCCCAGTTGGAGATTTCCCCGGTTGATATGGTCGATGACACGTCCGGGAGTTCCTACGGCGATCTGCGCCCCCTTTTTCAGCTGGTTTTCCTGGGGGCGGACCGGTTTGCCTCCTACCAGTACTGCGATGCTTAACGATTTCGAAGTGCATAGTTTCCGGATTTCAGCGGCTACCTGCTCACTCAATTCGCGGGTGGGTGCCAGGATCAGGGCCTGCATTCCGGGGCGCCTGAGATCAAGTTGCTGCAGCACGGGGAGTGAGAATGCGGCCGTTTTGCCGGTTCCTGTGCGTGCCTGGCCAATACAGTCCTGGCCAGTAACAGCGATGGGAATCAGTTCCGACTGGATCGGGCTGGGGGTTTCGTACCCGGCTTTACTCAGATCCTTGAGGATTTTTTCATTCAGTCCTAACTGTGAAAAACTGGTATTAACTGGTTTTTTCTTCTTCTTTTTCTTTTTGGGATTCATATCCTGTGTTTTCCTGCTGAGGCAGGAGAAAACTCGTTCTGCGCCGAGGCAACCGTGATGGGGTCATTACTCTGGTTGCGGATTGCTTTCGCTGTCCAAACCAGACTGTTTTAAACTGTCGAGACTTGCCTGTTCTCGAACCGAAATCCCTATCAAACGCTTGATGTCATTGCTGTCAATGGCCTCTTGTTCTACGAGTGCTTTTGCCAGCAGATCAAGTTTCTCCCTGTTTTCTGTTAATATTTTCTCGGCCCGTTCTTCAGCAGCATTCATGAATCGCTGCATTTCCTGGTCGATGACGTGTGCCGTTTCTTCACTGCATTCGCCTTGAGATTTCATCTCTTTCCCCAGGAACGGGTTTTCATCGGAGTGGCGGAATGCCACTGGTCCGATGACATCACTCATGCCCCACTGCCCCACCATTTTTCGTGTGATCTGTGTGGCACGTTTAATATCATCTGCTGCTCCGGCGGTGTGTTCACCGAACACAATGCCTTCTGCAGCGCGTCCGCCTAACATGAACGCTAGCTGGGAGTGAAGCTGTTTCTCTCCCATATTGTAACGCTCTTCATCGGGGAGAAGTTGAGTCACACCCAACGCTCTGCCGCGAGGAATAACGGTTACTTTATGTACCGGGTCAATTTCCGGCAGTAACCAGGCCAGCAGTGCATGGCCTGCTTCGTGATAGGCTGTCATTTCTCTTTCTTTTGCGCTCAGGATCTCTTCGCGAGGCGGTCCCATCAGGACACGATCCCGGGCGTTATCAAAGTCTTCGTCGTCGACATGGTCTTTATTCAAACGGGTTGCCGACAATGCTGCTTCATTCACAAGATTCTTCAGATCAGCGCCGGAGAACCCAATCGTACCGGCAGCAATTTTCTGTAAATCAACATCTTCTGAAAGCGGGATCTTGCGCGAGTGCACTTTCAAAATTGCGGCCCGACCGTCTTTGGTGGGCCGATCCACGGTAATATGTCTGTCAAAGCGTCCGGGACGCAATAAAGCCGGGTCCAGTACATCGGGGCGGTTGGTGGCAGCGATGATGATCACTGCTTCATTCTGCTGGAAGCCATCCATCTCGCTCAACATCTGATTCAGAGTCTGTTCCCGTTCGTCATGGCCTCCCCCCAGACCGGCGCCTCGAATTCGTCCCACGGCATCGATTTCATCAACGAAAATGATACAGGGCGCGTTTTCTTTGGCTGTACGAAACAGGTCGCGTACTCGACTGGCTCCTACGCCGACAAACATCTGAATAAATTCAGAACCATTGATCGAATAAAAGGGAACTCCTGCCTCGCCTGCGGTCGCGCGAGCCAGCAGTGTTTTTCCTGTTCCAGGAGACCCCATCAGCAGCACGCCTTTAGGGATCTGAGCCCCCAGTCGCTGAAACTTGGCGGGAGTCTTCAAAAATTCCACGACTTCCTGCAATTCCGCCTTGGCCTGTTCCATGGCAGCCACGTCATCAAAGGTGGTCTGTTCTTCAGAGGGTCGAAACCGTTTTGCCGGACTTTTGGTAAAATTACCGAGCATGCCGGAGCCCATGGGGTCCGAAGATCGTTTTAACATGAACCAGAAGAAACCAATAATCAGCAGTGGTCCAATTAACCAGGGGAGAATGTAGGCGCCTATGCCGACGTTCGTGCTTTCCGCCTTGAAAGTCACACCCTGTTTTTCCAGTTCGGGGATCAGGTTGCGGTCTTCCACCGGATGCGAAGGCAGAACGGTATTAAATTCTTCGGCCAGCTTTTCATCTTTTTTCTCTTTATCAGGATTCTCAGGCTTAGTTTTCCATTTTCCAGTCAGGATATCTCCATGGAAATCAACCGAATCAACGTTCCCCCGTTTGAGTTCTGAAATAAAGAAGCTGTAATCCACCTTCGAACCGGTATTTTCCGGCGAGGTTTTCATCAACATCAGGCTGCCGATCACCAGAATGAGCAGGATAATCAGCCAGGGACCGGTCGATGGGGTATTATTCTGAATTTCTTTGCCTGGTTGCTTCTGAGGAGCTTTGCCTTTGGGAGGAGTTGCCTGGGGGTTCTCCGGAGGAGAGGCCATATGATGTTCCGTTCGTTTACTGAGATCTATTACTGTTTGCTGATAACTGCATTGCTCATGGTGTGTTATTCGCGTCGAATCAGCCGTCTATGCGGAAATTTGTACTGCGACATTACAGGTGACAGATGTTTCTTTCTGAGTTTCAGTAACATGTTGCTGATTCTATGGGAAAATCTGTGTCACAGGCAATGCTGGCAGACCAGTTTTTAGAAAGGATCAGGTAAGCAATTAATAAATTAAGTGCTTCATAATTGGGACCTTAATGCATCAGGTCCTGTGCTGTCGTCAATCCTTGAGACCGTAGCGGACAATACACCAGATTGCCTTCACGCCATCCCGCCAGCCGATTTTCTTGCCCTGATCGTAAGTGCGACCGTCGTAGCTGATTGACATTTCAAAGATACGGCACTGGCGTCGTGCCACTTTCGCTGTGAGTTCTGGTTCGATTCCGAATCGATTCTGGCACAGTCCCGGTGCAATCTCTTTAATGACTTCCTTCTTGAAGAGTTTATAACAGGTCTCCATATCAGTCAGATTGAGGTTGGTAAAGCAGTTGGAAAGTGTGGTCAGGAACCTGTTTCCCAGGTAATGCCAGAAATACAGCACCCGGTGCGGTTGATCTCCCAGGAAGCGGCTGCCATAGACAACATCTGCTTTGCCTTCAATTATGGGCTGTAACAGCCGCGGGTATTCGGAGGGATCGTATTCGAGGTCGGCGTCCTGAATCAGCATGACGTCGCCCTGGGCTTCTATAAAACCGGTCCTGACGGCGGCTCCCTTGCCCTGGTTCTGTTCATGGAAGATCACCCGAACCAGATTTTGCGAATCATTTTCCATCTGAAACTGCTCTTCCAGTTTCTTCAGAATCTCTCGAGTACCATCAGTGCTGCCATCATCCACCAGGACCAGTTCTTTTCGAATAGGAACGGCCTTTACCTGATTGATCAGATTTTCGACGGTTTTGTGCTCGTTGAAAATAGGAATGACTACGGACAGCAGGAAATCGGCTGGTATGGGATAAAAGCCGAGCTGACGACAACCAGCCTCCCCCAGGGATGATTTGAGTGAATTATACCATTCGTCGGTATAAGGATATCCGTGTTCATCTGCTTGAGGAACTGAGGTCATTGAGAAGTGATCCATGGGTAACTTTAAATTATCAGAACAATATTGAATATGAAAAAGCTCAGGATGCAGACCGTTGAACTGTATCGTGTGGAGAAGAGTTTGACACTCGTCTCCCGATGTGGCTCCTGCTATGTGTTAAAACAGCTTATTCTGTATTATAAGTCGTAAATGGTAACTGCAAGAGGAGTTTCTGTTTCCTTTTTGCTTTCAATGCTGGCGAAGTAGAACAAACCGGTTTACATTATCCATACTGTCAGACTGATTCTCCGTGTCGTAGCTCTTATTCTGATAATAACGATTTTCTGAACGACTGATTTTTCAATTGTTAAGGCGTGCTCATGAAATCCACAACAGTTTTGTTCACTGATGTGAGTTCTCAAACCTGGATCGAAGAAACTCTGTTCAATGCCGAGACCCATTCCGACTTTTCCAGAGATCCCGGCTGGTTCATTCAGAAGCAGCAACTGCATGGAGGGACATCCGAGGGGGTCGACCTGATTACGGTTAACAATGGGGCCTTGTCGCTCTCGATAGTGCCAACAAGAGGCATGGGCGTCTGGAAGGGAGATTTCCAGGGAACTCCTCTCGGATGGGAGTCACCGGTGAAATCCCCGGTCAATCCAGCTTATGTGAACCTTTCTGAACGTGGCGGCCTGGGCTGGCTCAGCGGGTTCAATGAACTGATCTGCCGCTGTGGACTGATTTCAAATGGTCCACCCGGAAGGGATCCGTCCGGAAATCCTCTGGAATCCGATTTGACGCTGCATGGACGGATTGCGAATACCCCCGCTCATTTTGTGAGCGTCACACTTGATCCCGAGGATGGGGGCTGGATCAGAATTAAGGGGAGAGTAGGAGAAGGCATGTTGTTTGGCAGCCAGTTGTTACTGGAATCAACTCTCGAGACACAACTGGGGTCGAACAAGTTTCGAATTCGTGACCGGGTGACCAATCCAGGCGCCGATAATGTTGAATCTGAACTCTTGTATCATATTAATGTGGGAGCTCCATTTCTCGAAGAGGGGGCACAGTTTAGCCTGCCATTTGCAGAGATGGCCCCCCGGGATCCACGTGCTGCAGAGGGTATAAAAGAATTTAAAACCTATCTGGGTCCGACTTCGGGATATGCAGAGCAGGCATATTATTTTGAACCCGTTGCCGATGAGAATGGCTTTTCCCCTGCCTTGCTCACCAATAGAAGGGGGAGGATGGGATTTCTGGTAGATTTTAAGAAGTCGACTCTGCCCTGCTTTACTCTCTGGAAGAATACGCAGTCTGAGGCGAGTGGGTACGTGACAGGTCTGGAACCAGGCATTAATTTCCCGAATTTTCGCGCAGATGAGCGGGAACGGGGACGAGTTAAGAATCTTGATCCAGGAGACAGTTATGAGACGGAATTTGAAGTCTCAATTTTGAATAATTCGAATTCAGTTGATGCTGTGAGACAGAAAATCACGAAACTAACTGAACAGGCCCCCGCCGTCATCCACTCCGCACCTCATTCGCGGTTTTCATGATGTTGCAACGATGCGTTCTGTCTCCTCTGATCAGGATGATCTGACAGAACCAGAATCGATGAAAAAATAGAAGAAATCAGCGATTTAATCACATTCTGCCGCCTATATGGCTGGAATTAAATCAAATGGTTCTGATATATTTGCTGGACTGATCTCCTGGGTGTATCGATCAATGCGTTGGGCATTGACCACAAAGTGAGACAACTGGTTTTGGAGAAGTTAATATTCACTGGATGGTTGCGGGAGATTCTCTGATCTCTTCGCTTTTTTTTTCGATTGTCAGTTCGCGTTCATTGGCAGGTTGACGGAAATCCTGAAACCCCTTGTGGTATCTCAGAATCGTTAACGAAGAGAAGCTTTTGTAACACCGGGACGGCTGATCTAAAGGATTTCAGATCCCTGGTCCCCTGACATCAAAATGAGCTGACTTTCCTGCAGAAATTTAATTTCGAAATTTTAAGTGTAGTTGGACTTTTTATAGTATGGTTGATCGTAATTTAATTCGAGAGTTTAGTATTTCCGATGAAGATCTGGATGCAGCGTTTGCTGAGGTCATGCCGGAAGTTGATGCCGATGCGGAAGGTGATGAAAACGACTGGGTACTGGATGACGTGTATGCTTCCGTGTCCTGTGCCTATGATGTCAATCAGATTATTGACGGCGTGATTCTGAGTGTGGACGGAGAAGAGGTTCTCGTCGACATCGGATTCAAGAGTGAAGGTGTCGTTCACATTGATGAGTGGTCTGAGGAAGAAGAAGTTCCCAAGGCCGGCGATAAGGTTCAGGTACTGCTCGAAGAAGTCGAAGATGAATTCGGTTTAACCATGCTCTCCAAGCGGAAAGCAGACCGGATTCGCGAATGGGAAAAAGTGATCGCGACGCACGCCGAAGGCGATGTGGTCTCCGGTACTGTGGTTCGCAAAATCAAAGGTGGTTTGCTGATCAATATCGGCGTCAATGTCTTCCTGCCTGCCAGCCAGGTCGATATCCGTCGTCCTTCAGATATTGCCAACTACATTGGTCGCACTATTGAGTGTGTGATCCTGAAAATTGATGAAGCCCGTCGCAACATCGTTGTTTCGCGTCGTAAGCTCATCGAAGAAAAACGCGAAAAACTCAAACAGGACCTGCTCAGCAAAATCGAAGAAGGTCAGATCGTCAAGGGGATTGTCAAAAACATCGCCGATTTTGGTGCCTTCGTCGATCTGGGCGGCATCGATGGTCTGTTACACATTACCGACATGAGCTGGGGACGTATTAATCATCCCACAGAGATCGTCAAAATTGATGACGAAATCGAAGTCATGATCCTGAGTGTTGATCGCGATAAAGAAAAGATCGCTCTGGGTCTGAAGCAGAAATCACCCAGCCCCTGGGAACTGGTCGAATCCAAGTACCCTGTTGGTACCAAAGTCAATGGTCACGTTGTCAACGTGATGTCCTACGGTGCTTTCGTGAAACTGGAAGATGGTATTGAAGGTCTGGTTCACATCAGTGAAATGTCCTGGACCAAACGCATCAATCACCCCAGTGAACTGGTCAACATCGGCGATGAAGTCGAAGTCGTTGTCCTGGGTGTCAACAAAGACAAGCAGGAAATCTCCCTGGGTATGAAGCAGACTCAGTCCAACCCATGGGACGAAGTCACCAAGAAGTATCCGGAAGGAGCTCAGGTCAAAGGGACTGTTCGCAATCTGACCAACTACGGTGCGTTCATCGAACTCGAAGAAGGCGTCGATGGTCTGCTGCATGTGAGCGATATGTCCTGGACACGTAAGATTTCTCATGCCAGTGAAGTCATGAAGAAAGGCGACGAGATCGAGTGCCTGGTAATTTCAGTTGACGAAGAACGCAAACGTATTGCTCTGGGGCTGAAGCAGCTGGCTTCCGATCCCTGGGAAACAGATATTCCTCAGAAATATCAGCCAGGAGCGATTGTTCAAGGGACTGTCACCAAGATTACCAACTTCGGTGTATTCGTTGAACTGGAAGAGGAACTCGAAGGTCTGCTGCACATTTCTGAACTGGCAGATCACAAGGTGGAAAATCCGGAGGACATCGTCAAAGTCGGTGAAAAGCTGGATGTGAAAATCCTGCGTGTCGACACGGACGATCGCAAGATCGGATTGAGCCGCAAGCTGGAAGAATCGATCGAAGAAGAAGCGACTTCTGGCGAAGGTGGAGAATCAGGAACTGCTGCTGCTCCTCGTAAGGAACTGATGGGCGGAACCGGTGGTGATGCTCCTCTGTTTACAATGCCTTCCGAAACCAGCGAAGAAGCTGTTGTCGAAGAAGAGGCAGTTGAAGAAACTGCAGTTGAAGAAGACGCTGTTCAAGAAGACGCTGTTCAAGAAGAAGCAGAAGAGAAAACTGAGTAATTCTCTCACGCTGATTCCAGTGTAGAAATCGAAAGCGACGGTCTGTTATTTCAGGTCGTCGCTTTTTTCGTTACTTACGGTCGAGGAACAAGGACCGGCTATCGGTTCGAGTAGCGATAAGGTTTGACAGGTATTCATAGGGATGAATCAGCTGGTTTTTATGCAATGCCAGCGTCTGCATTTTGAACAAAACTCCTGTAACAGAGGGATTTTAGCAGCGCCAGTCAGCCTGACCCGCATAATCGATACAGTTTCTGCAGTTTCTGATTTTCGCGTCTTGCTTTTCCAGACAGGATTCAGGAATCGGGCAAATCTTGCCGATAAGAATCTTACGGGTTGCAGGTCTTTCTACTATGTGACCCGTCATTGAATCATCGTGTCGAGAGGAAACGAGTTCCCGCGAACGGTTGCAAATCTAATGGAAGCCAGGGACAAGAACGGCTTACCATTTGTCAACAACAAATAGATAACAGGTTTTCCATGCAGAAAACTGCTCGACGGCGTTCCTCTTCAGCCGTACAGAATCCATTAGAAACATATCTCAAAGAGATCAACGAAACCGCCCTGCTCTCTGCAGAAGAAGAGAGAGAGTTGTCGAATCGCATTGAACATGGGGATAAAGAAGCTCGTGATCGTATGGTGCGTGCCAACCTGCGGCTGGTAGTGAATATTGCCCGCGCTTATTCAGGCAAAGGTTTGCCTTTGCAGGATCTGATTGAGGAAGGCAACCTGGGACTGTTGAGAGCCGTCGAAGGCTTCGATCCCGAGATGGGAACCCGCTTCAGTACCTATGCCAGTTACTGGATCAAGCAGTCGATCAAGCGGGCTCTCGTGAATTCTGCCAAGACGATTCGTATTCCGGCTTACATGGTCGAACTGCTTACAAAATGGCGTCGCGCTACGGCACAACTGCAGGATACACTGGATCGGACACCGACAACTGAAGAAGTCGCACGCGAGCTGGACCTGCCACCGAAAAAACTGAAAATCGTGAAGAAAGCAATCCAGCTTTACAATTCTTCCCCTCAATCTGAACAGCATGATGCCGGCTGGTCCCTGGGAGAAATGATTCCCGATGACCGTCTGAAAGGTCCGGATGATGAACTGGTTGAGAATGACAATCTGAAACACGTCTTTCGTCTGCTTAAGGAAATTCCGGAACGCGAAGCCAATATCTTGCGGATGCGATTTGGTCTGGATGGAGATGAACCCAAGACGCTTAAGGAAATCGGTCAGGCTTTAGGGCTCACCCGGGAACGCGTCAGGCAGATCGAGAGTGAAGCATTGAAAAAACTGGCCAAAGAAATTACCGGCGAGTAACCAGCGATTCATTCAAAATGAATACGCAAAGAGACCAGTTATTGACTGGTCTTTTTTGCATTGGCAGGGACGACTTGTGAATCGTAAATGGTCCGCTTTTCTTTTTGATCAAGACTGCGATACACGTTTGCCAGTTCAACCATCAGGGGTTCCAGCTGTGTGTAATATTCATCCAGGTTGGCAAATGAAGCTTTGCGTTGTTTCAGCTCCAGTATTTTGATTTCCAGTTCATCCCTGAGTTGCTTCTGTTCGCCAGAGACAAGTCTCAAACGCTGAGTGGTAGACAGAATGAATTGATGCGCGCGAAATCCATCTGGTAGCGATGCTGTCGTTGTTACTGATCCGGGAGTCTGATGTAAGCCCTGAAATTGATCTCCGCGTGTTCCCTGCTGGTCCGCGTTGTCATCCAGCAGGGAATGTTCCGTCGCCAGTTCCCCTTTCTCCAGATAGTATTCAGAGGTCTGCCGACTGGCAGCCAGGTACGCTTCCAGCAGTGAAATCTGTCCATCGTGATCCAGGTCCGACAGTTTGTCACTGGCGGCCTGGGACAGAAAATTACCGAAGTGTGAGAAATAGAATTCATGCCCTGTTTTGGTCGCTGTGATCACAACGCGGTTTTTCGCAGAGAGTGTCTCCAGAAAGGGAGCGCTCGACGAAAAGCAGTTAATCACCGCCAGTGGATGTTGAATGGCGTGACAGGATTGGTTTAAAGCGTCTGCAGTGAGATCCGGGCCGCGCAGATTGAAGCGGGCGGTTTTGCCGTCAAAGGTTCCATGTCCAATCAGAATCAGCCAGGTCGCCGTATAATCTGTCTGCTGGTGGAGTTCATGCAGTACCAGTTCCAGATCGCTATGACGTGCATCAACGCTGTCACCGATCAATGTCAGGGCAGCCTGTTTGTCAGCTGCCAGTTGCTGCCAGCGCCTGGACCAGTCTGCAAACTGTTGACCGTATTCGGAAGTTCCTTCGGCTCCCAGCACAACGATCATTCGTTCGGTCTTTTCAGCGGAACCTGATGGATCGGCCAAAGTGGTCTGGCAGTGTAACAGCAGACTGAGACAGATGACTCCCGTCAGAAAACGATATGGTTTCTCAAGATGCATCAGGGCAATCCTTTCCAGCGTCGCAATGACCATTCTCCAAACAGGCATCCCAGAACGAGCAGCAGTACCCAGGGATGATGCCAGAGTGGAGAGATTGATTCTTCAGTAACCGGAATTTCGCGTTGATCGATTGAACGGACAAAACGTGAAAGTTGAGCAGCAGGAATGACTTCTCCCTTTGATTCTGTCGCCAGTCGATTTAACAGGGAGAGATCCGGATTCACCGATCGGAACTCGACAGTTTCAGGCGCATGAACCCAGCCTCCTTTCGTCGTACTGGTTTTTGAATCCGGTGTGGTAACGCGCGCCGTAATGGAATAGCCGCCAGGTAAATCAGGCAGGTAAACAGACTGATATTCTCCCGGCTGATCTGCCACCGGATCTGCATTCAATTTGAGCGTTTCCTGATTCGGTGTGGTGACTTCCAGTTCGACCTGGTAGTCACTTCGTTTCTGAAAATCCTCATCGCGGACATGGACTTTGATTCGAGTGCCGGCTGATCCTGCCGCGACTTCTTCAATTTGCAGATTCACCGGTTCCAGCGCATCGGTGGTCATCCACCGTAATAACTGTCGCCAGGCTTTATTCAACTGTGGATCAGTTGAGTCTTCTTTTAATCGCCAGCGCCATAAGTCGCCAATCATGACTGCCGAGACTCGTCCCAGGCCGTACCGTTGACTGGCGAGAGCAGGATGTCGAGATTGTTGTGATCCTTTGAGTTCTGCAGTCAAAACCGCACCCGGTTTTATGGAATCCACATGATTGACCGTTTTAAACGCAGGCATAGCGGCGAGCCGCTTGTGTTCATCCTGTTCATTTTTATGATGGCGCATCCAGGGCTGCAGCCAGCCATCGCGGGTCAAGTCAAACTGGTAATCGCTTTCAATCTCTGAATCGGTTCTCTGAGAAAAATAGATGGGTAACAGCTGTTTGAAATCTGTTTTGTCGTATCCTCCCTGCTGGAATGACTCCTGGCCTCCCAGCATGACCAGGCCTCCCCCCCGTTCAGACACAAAGCGAGTGATCAATTCCAGCTGGTCATGGGTAAAAAAAGCAGCTTCCAGATCATCGATGATAATGGTCTCATATTGAAACAGTTCTGCTTCGGTTTTAGGGAATCCGTCGCTTAACTCATCCGGTGACTGGGTATTGATGCGTACGAAAACAGGCTGGTCATATCGTTCCAGGTCAGATTCATTCTGCTGGTCGAATCCGCGGTAGAGCGCATTTCCCTCTTCGCCTTCGCGACTGCGAAAATCGAATTTCGCTTCTTTTTTTGCAATTCGGATCAACCCCACCAGGTGAATGTACTCATCATCTTCAATCGCGCGACGCAGAAACTTGAATTCCCAGTTAGGACGACCCGAGACATAAAGCACGCGATGCGCGGTTCGACCACGGTCCAGTTTTAGTGTGCGCTGATTATTGGCCAGCGTCAGTTCCTGGTTTGCGTTCGAAATCAGTCTGGTTTTGACCTGGTAAAAAGCAATCCCCGGTTGGTCCGGCCGCACCTGAAACCGGACTTGCAACTGTTGATCGGGAGTCTCGATTTGACGAGTGACTGTTTCTACAACTTTCCCGGTCTGATCCAGCAGTTGTGTTTCGACCTGGCTCTGCTGACAGTGTGTCGCGGAGAGGTCTGCCAGAATACGAATCGGGGCGTCTTCAAAGGGGGAATAACTGACCGACGTGTTCGTGATTGCCAGATCGGTAGAAGGAGTCTCGCTGCCGATGGGAACCGGATACACGGGCACGCTTTGTTGCAGCTGGCTGATTTCCCCGGCGGAGATGCCGTCGCTCATCAGGAGGATACCTGCTAAAGGCAGCTTCTGATAACGCTGATTCAATTCATTGATACTGGAAATGAGATTACTTTGTTTGCCAGTGAACGTCAGATGCTGTAAATCGGCTTTTGCATGGGCGCGCGAATCAACAGAGTAGAGCCGAACGGAAAAGTTCTGATGCAGGTCAACCAGCCATTGAGGCTGAGATGACGTCTGATTCTTTGCTTCTCCTGCAAGCAGTTGCTGGACCTGCTGCAGGCGGGTTTGTCCTGTGTCAGGGTCTCTGATTTGCAGACTGGCGCTGTCGTCTACCAGGACAGCGAACAGATTGGTACCGGGTTGAATCCGTGTGCCACTCCATAAGGGTTCAGTCAATGCGATGGAGAGAATGGCAATCGCAGAGAGTTTCAGGCATAACGCTGCTCCTGACAGTGACTGTTTTAAATTCAGCGAACGATAAGCGTAGATTAATAACGCGAATGCTCCCGCGATGACCGTCAGAGAGATGGCAAACCATCCCGGCGCACCAAATTGAAGCTGTGCCAGATGCATCATTTTCCATTTCCTAGTTCTTCATAGTAACGACGGACCAGGTCTGAGTATTTTTCCGGAACCGGATCGCGGTCAATCGGTGCCAGCGATGTTTCCTCACCTCGTTTACTGATTTCATTGGAGAGAATGTTTTGTAGTTCAACCAGCGGTTCCAGGATTTGTGCATTGACCAGGTCTCCCTGAGGTGCTTTGGAATGACGTTTAAAATCCGCACGCATGCTCTGGGCACGTTCACGGATCTGAGCGACTTTGCTGCGTAGTTCCGGATCTCCCACCATCTCTTCGACATCCCGCATCCGATCAGACCATTCCCGGAACTGATTCCCGGTCAGTGGTCCTGAAGCAGGACTGCCAGGTCCCCCCTGGCCTCCTGCAGAACTGGTTTGCCCCGAACTGCGGGAACCTTTCAATGATTTGGGAGCCAGAGCCTGGGATACAGGTGTTCCATTTTGGGGTTGTCTTAACTGTCCAGACCCGGAGCCTGACTGCGCCGAAGCGAGTTGGACGGGAGAATTTTTCTGGCCTGTACCCTGTCCGGGAGATGAACCGGGCGAAGATGCAGGTGAAGACCCGGGAGAGCCAGGTTTTCCAGGCTGATTGGATTTCGAATCCGAAAACGGAGTTGGTCCTGATGATTTCTGGCCTGGCTGATTTTTTCCGGAAGCAGGTTTGCTCCCGCTTGGCTGAGTGGATGGTTGCTGATTTCCCTGTTTCCGGGCTTTTTCTGCAGGTGTGGACGCGGCCCGTTTTGACGATTTTCCAGGATCTGCCTGATTGGTATTTGCTGCCAGGCTTTCTTCCTGTTTCAGTTCGGATGTCAGCGATTTGAGTTCCTGTCGGGCTTTCTTGAGTGCTTCCAGGTCATTTCCCAACACGCTCTCGGCGGCGATTTGAATCCCCTGCTTCATGGTGTCGATCCCCGCTGCTGCCCGTTGCTCTGCTTCCAGAGCACGTTGGTTATCACCATCATTCAGAAACTCGGCTGCATTCTGTAATGCATTTTCTGGTCGAAACGGGCGGGTTTTACGAATCGCGTCGTACAGGTGTTTGGAGAGCAGCGGTTCCGATTTCTCTGATTCCTGAACGACCTGCTTCATTTGTTCCATCAGCGATTTCAGGCGGTTTTCCTGATCCTGCAACTGATTTGCCAGTTCCCGCTGCCCCTGATTTCTACGGAGCGAGCGTCGTTCCTTGGATTGTGCCTGTTGTTGCTGCTTGTCTAATTGATTACTGATCTGCTTCTGTTTTTCGTCCAGTTGTTCTGCCTGTTGCTTCAACCCGCGCATTGTATCTGCGAACTGGTTGGCAGTTTTTTTGCGAAAGTCATTTTTGAGCTGATCCAACTGCTGTTGTGCACGGGTTCCGGAATTCAGCGCACGAGAAATTTGTCCCTCTTTCAGAGACTCAGAACTTTGCTGAAGATGATTTCGCGTCTGTTCCAGTTCACGCCGGGACTTCGTCGAAGAGGGTTGTTTTGACTGATCCATTCGCTGAGCGACTTCATCTGCTTTCCGGAGCAGTTCCCGTTGCCGTTCCCGTAAGCGTTTCAGTTGACGTTCGATCTCTTCACGTTCCTCATCCGTTTTAGCAAATCGCTGTTTGTCTGCTAATGCTTTGAGTTGCTCATTCAAATCTTTCTGGCGTTGCGCGAGCTCTCTCAGTCGATTGAGAATCTGCAGGGATTCACGATCCGGTTGTGCAGCCTGGGGGGTAGAAGCCTGGTTTTCTGTTTCATAGCGTTGTTTTTTATTCGTCAATTCCAGTTGCTGCAACTGATTCTGTGAACGGCTGCTGCCTCCTCCTTTACTGCCTCCGCCGTTTTTATTCTGCGAAACGCGGTGTTCACGAGCACGGAGTTTGAGCAATAACTGGTAACTGGCCTGTTCCCTGGAAAGGGCACTGGTAAGTGGTTCGCTCTTTGCTGCTTCCAGGGATGAATCGAGCAGAGCCACCGTTTCCTGCATTTTTGTTGTGATGGATTCGATGATCGCCTTGGATTTCTGTTCTTTTACCTTGGCAGCCAGTTCGAGGGTGGCCGTTACCAGAGCCTGCTGGGCCTGTTTGAGTGTACTGACATCTTCTTTGAAGTCTGCCGAGACAGTCGCTTTAATTTCGCGTCGTATGATTTTCCAGGTCGCATTGATGATCTGCTTCTGCTGCTCGGCCAGTTTTTCTGCCTGTTGTGCATTACCTCCACTCTTGCCACCTTTGGCTCCTCCGGCTGACTGTCCCTGCCGGAAGATCTCTTCGAAGTGACGAACTTCCATGAAGAACATGTCGCTCGAGATTCGACGGGGGCTGCCAGCTACTGACACATCTTCTGCAAACAGGTAATAAGAAATCAGAGTGTCAGGCTGCACCTGTAACTGTTCCAGCGATAACAGATGTTCCGCGGCGAATTCCAGATCATTCGGTTTGGAATTCTTAAGCTGTATTGTGTGGGCAGGCTGACCGGGTATGGAATATACAATTCCCACCTGTTGCAGGCCGTAATCATCTACGATCGTTCCCTGCACGAGTGCTTCCTCAAGCGGAGAGACGCGTGTGTCACGTCCCGGAAACGTGATTTTGATCTCAGGTGGCAGGTTTGGAATCACGACCAGATCAACAAAGGGGGGCGTTCGGTTTTCTCGCTGGTCGGCGTCGATCAGTTTCAGGTTCCAGGTCTGGTCAGACTCTGCTTTCAGAGTGAGTCGTGCAGACAGGCCGTCAGAATCGACGATCATTTCCAGCGGAGGCTGCCCGGTTGCCTCCAGCGCAGCAGTCACGACGGGTTTACTAAAAGTCGCTACGAGTTCCACCTTTGAGCCGATAATCGCGCTGATGCTCAGACTGTCTTCCACGTTTTGAATCGGCTGCCCTGTGTAGTCCGGTGGAGTGATATTTGAATTCAGCTGGACCAGTTCAGGCAGGATATAGACTCCCACCTGAAAGGTTTCTGACTTCCAGTCCGCGGTCTGAACCTGATATGACAGTGCTTCCGTAATGTCTGGCAGGCGTGCGGCAAAGACGGGATCGTCCAGATGTTTTGTCAGTGGCAGTTGTTGCGATTCCCCCGATGCGTTTTTGATGAATAGTTCAGCGGTATCGGGAGTTTTACCCTTAAATCGTGCCGTGATCAGTAAGGGGTGATGTTTCTCGACTTCCGTTGTACCGGGTTTGATTTCGACATCATAGGTGTTTCTGGCGGTCGCTACCGTTGATGGGAGACGGGGGGCAGACGGGGCTGCCTTTAAATATGACCAGCAACTCAGACAGCTGATAAACCAGGCTGTGAAGCATAGCAAGTGGGTGGTACTTTGCAGGATCAGCCGGCGGTTTGAGATCGACTGTCTCCAGTCATGCTGCCTGGCGTGAGTGAGAACCTGTTGAATCAGCCGATTCTGTAGAAATGTGGGAAGCGTTTCCTGAGTGTTTTTTTCCAGTTCCAAAGTGGCCAGCAGACTGGTATCCAGATCGGGGTAAGTGCGTTCAATCATCGTTGCGATGGCGTGCCGATTTGCCGGTGAGAAACGATTGCCTGGTCGATAGGCGAGGATTCCGACTGCCATCAGAACCGGTAGTCCCAGCATGACTCCCAGCAGGAGAACCTGGTCCTGTTTTGAGTCAACGGGATTCAGTATGGATAATGAAAGTAGTGTCAGGCCACAGGCAGCGAGCCAGAGTACAGTCAATCGTCTCAGTTTCACGCTGGTCTGGTAGCGAATAATGATCTGATTGAGTTGTTTAACGAGATCGGACAGGCCCATACTTACGCCTTTCGTGTCGCAGGTGTTTTGTCGGCAAACCATTTTGCCAGCAGTGTTTCCAGGCCCAGCAGCGCGAGAGCCCCTAGAATCAACCAGCGCCAGAGTTTCTGTTTTTGTTCCAGTTCACGAACCAGAGCCTGGCGTTGAATATCGGCTGAGTTCATTTCTTTCTCCGTCGCTTGATCTGTCTGAATCAATTTGACTCCCAGTGCTTCCAACTGCTCTACAGGCATTGGAGCAGTTTTACTTTCGTTGATATCCAGATTGACAGCGAACTGATGTGTCGTCTCTGACCGATCTTCCGTGGTAATCTGATACAGACCGGGCTGAACTGTTTCCGAGAAATCCTGCACCCCGGCAACAAGTTGAATCTGAGGTTCTGAAGGAGTACTGATCTGAATTGTCTGAACTGGATCAGGTAATTTCACTTTCTGTCCGACCAGGAACTGTGTGCGTGATGCATCGAATTCTGTTTTGAGATTCAAAATCGCATTCATGATGGGAACAAACTTGGTCGAGAGAGCAAATTGGCTTTCCCGTGGCGTCCACCCAAAAGTGGAAACGATTAACCGCCCTGCACCGCGAGGAATACTGACCAGGGCAGGATCTTTGTGATCAAAGCGTGCGAGAACCTGATGCGACAGGCTGTCTGGCAGGGAGAGTTTCTGATAGCGCCAGAATTTCAGCTTCGTGAAATCAGAATACTCCGGTGCCTGAAACATTTGAAACAGTTTATGCTCGAAATCAATGTTGGTGAGCAAGGCATAGCCGTTGACTTCAGCGGGCTCGATTTCAGTTGCAGTATCTTGCTCTTTTGAGAGTGATAGCAGCGACTTCAGAGAGTGTGTCGATGATTGATCGTTTAATGACAAAAGTGCGACACCTCCCTGCTTGAGAAATTCATCGACCTGCTGGATTTCATCCCCAGACAATTCTCGGCTGAGAATCATCAGGTCCATGTTTGCTGTGCCTACAAGTACTTGTGGTGAAGCAGGGTCCACTGTCAGGAATTCAATTTTTCGTTCCGGGGTGGAAGGGAACGCACGTTTTACAAAGTAATCGGGAGACTCAATCGAATTTTCTGCAGGAATACCATAATGGACGATCGTCCGGCTTTCTGTTTTGAGTGGTTGAATATGAAGCGTGTTGTCAAAGGGATGATCATCGCCACTCAGTTTGATCAATGGCGTAGGGAGATTTGAATCCAGAGCAGGAAGACGCAGGACACGCGATTGTCCGCGCGGCACATAAATCTGCTGAGTGAGTTCAGGCTCACCCGGACGCCATTCATAAGCGACGGAAAACTGTTCCTGCTTTGAGTCTGATGCATTCAGAATTCGCACTGTAGGTTGAGTCTTTTCGAACGCCAGTAGTTGCAGTCCGGCGTTACTGGTTTGAGGCGTCTGGATGGGATGCAGACGAACCTGCAGGGATTCGGGCCAGGAGAAATCCGCTAAGGATGCAATTTGCGAACCCTCTTGAAAATCGGTGATCAGTTCTATCGTGCAGTTTTGCAGCGAGGTTCCTGTCGGATCTGAGATGGCCTGTTGCTGCAGGAGTGCAGCCAGCTCTATTAAAGCCTGGCCCAGATCAGTTGCGTGCCAGCCTGGCGACAGTCTTTGAATTCGTTCCCGGTGCAGTTCTGTTAACGGGAGCTCTGGAGTCTGCTGTGAGGTCTGTAGTGGTTTGATCGGGTGTAAACTGGTATCGAACGTGTAGATGGAAATCTTGTTTTGCGCGTTTTCTTTAAGAATCTGTTCTGCCGTCTGAATCGCCTGGTTCCAGAGTGATTCTCTGCGCATGCTGGAGCTGGTGTCAATCAGAAGAATTGTCTGTTTCGCTGGCTCGGCAGTAGTCAGCTCGAGATCGGAGTTCTTAAAAAAGGGACGGGCAAAGGCTGTTACCAGCAGAATGACGGCTAATACGCGTAGTGAGAGCAGTAGCCAGTGTTCGATTTTGTTTCTGCGATTGGTCTGGGGCGGTTTGTGTTCGAGAAAACGGAGGGAGCTGAAGAACAGTACGTTCTTAGGCTGGTGTCTGACCAGGTGCAGAAGGATGGGAAGTCCAACAGCGATGATTCCAGCTAAATAGAGAGGCGTTAAAAAACTCAACTTGTATCCTTCCCTTGTTGGTTCGTTTTCACGCGGCGCGATCGGTCAGAAAATCGGAAAGTCCCACTTCGAGGGGCGTATCAGTAGTTAATTTGTGATAATGCACACCCTGTTTTCGACAGATGGTTTCAATTGAGTCCAGGTGTGCATTGAACTGTTCCAGGTATTGTTTCTGAGCCGCTTTGGGGTTCAGCGAGATCCGCTCTCCCGTTTCCAGATCTTCAAAAACTGCAGTTTCATGAAAATTCAGGTGTACCTCAGCCGGATCCAGAATCTGAAACAGAGCGACTTCATGCCCTTTTGCCCGTAAGTATCCCAGCTGAGTATTCAGCTCATCGACAGATGTCATCAGGTCGGAAATCAATACGACCAGCCCCCGTTTTTTGATTGTTTCCACGGCATGTTTGAGCGGAGAGATCAAGTTTGTATGAGAACCCTGCGGAGGACGTTCCAGTTCGATGAGGATGCGCCGGAGCTGCCCGCGTGTGAATCGTGCGGGCACGATGGAATCGACGTGTTCATGGAAGATGATCAACCCACTGGCGTCGCGTTGTGTCGACAGGAAGTAGGCGAATGTTGCCACCAGTGTTTTGGCATAATCGGATTTGGAATATCCCAGGCTGTCGAACTGCATGGACGAGCTTAAATCGAGCAGCATGTGACAGCAGAGATTGGTCTCTTCTTCAAACCGCTTGATAAAATGCTGGTTGGAGCGGGCAGCCAGTTTCCAGTCAATATGGCGGGGATCATCACCGGGCGTGTATTCCCGATATTCCGTGAATTCGACCGAAAATCCGTGGTAGGGACTGCGATGCAGGCCTTTCCAGGTGCCCTCGACAACTGATTTGGCCCGCAGTTCCAGCGATTTAATTCGCATCAGGCAGGCAGGGTCAATCCGTTGTGAGATTAACTTCTGGCTCTGACTGGAGCGGGATGTCTGTTTGAAAGGGAGTGTGCTCATGCTTCGACGGGCCCTTTGATTGTCTCAATCAGTTGTTGTACGACGGATTCGACAGTAATGCCTTCGGCTTCGGCACGGTAATTGATCAGGATGCGATGCCGGAGAACGGGGGCCAGTAAGGCATGGATATCCTCAAGGATAACATGCACGCGTCCCCGCAGTACGGCCCGCGCTTTGGCGCCCAGGATCAGACTCTGAGCTGCCCGCAGTCCGGCTCCCCAGTTGACCCATTCGTTGATGAAATCGGGCGTTGTTTCCTGCCTGGGCCGCGATGCCGCGCAGAGTTGAACCGCGTAGCGTACGAGTTCCTCTGCCACGGGAACTTCGCGGACGAACTGATGAAACTGCTGGATATCACTGCCGGTAAACAGTGGCTGGATGGGTTCAGCATTGCGGGAAGTTGTCTGTGCTACCACTGCGACTTCATCATCTTCAGAGAGATAGTCAATCACGAGGTTGAACATGAAGCGGTCCAGCTGTGCTTCCGGTAGTGGGTAGGTGCCTTCCATTTCAATCGGATTTTGAGTCGCCAGTACGAAGAATGGTTTATCCAGTTCATACCTGATCCCAGTCACCGTGACCTGTTTTTCCTGCATGGCTTCCAGGAGGGCGGCCTGTGTTTTGGGAGGGGTGCGGTTGATTTCATCCGCCAGCAGAATGTTGGTGAAAACCGGTCCTTTGACAAATTTCATCGCCCGGTTTTCCTGTGAATCTCCCGAGAGAATTTCCGTACCGGTAATATCAGCGGGCATCAGATCAGGAGTAAATTGGATTCGTTGTGACTTCAGTTTGAAGACTTGTGCCAGGGAATTGACCAGGAGTGTTTTTGCCAGTCCGGGCGCACCGGTAATCAGACAGTGTCCGCCGGCAAATAACGCGATCAGGAGCTGATCAATGATTTCTTTCTGGCCGATGACTGCTTTTGAGATTTCCGAATCGATCTGCCGACGGCTGTTTTGCAGCAGTTCGAAGATACGTTCATCTTCACTGCGACTATCGGGTGAGACAACTTTAAGGTTCACGTTTCTGCTCCTGATAGAAAAACTAAAATTTCACGGGCGCTGAATTCAGTGTGTCATGGCGTAAAAAACAATATTAATTCCCAAAGGATATGCTTTCTTCTCGGAGAACTCCTGGAAGTACCATTTGTCTTCCCCTTCCCGTTCCCAGCCATCACCCAGATCAGTATTGTGGCAGACAACGACAATCAGCCGCCCTGCATCATCAAAGATTCCGCGGTAATGAACTTCTTTGGCATCCTCCCGTTCCCAGGTAATGCCTTCTGAACGACCCCATTGTGCGACCCCGATACTGGGGACCTGGGGTTTTTCTTTCAGGTCGTAAACACAATGAAAGATGGGATGTTCCAGGGGAATGTCGACCAGTTCGCGTTCGGGGAAGACACGTTTCATTTCCATCGCGAAGTTATCCCACTCCGCTTCTCCCCAGAAATCATCTACCATCATGAATCCGCCGTTCATCAGGTAGCGTCGCAGGCAGGTGACTTCCTCTTCAGTAAATTCCAGAGAGCCGGGTTCGATCATGTAAATGAACGGGAAGTCAAACAGTTCTTTGTCGGTCAGTTCCAGAATGCGTCCTTCCGGATCTACTTTCATGGAGGTAAGCTGCTGCAGTCGATAGGAAAAGTTTAAATCGCTATCCGGGTAATCGGTGGCCCAGCGGCGCCAGCCCTGGTGGGAGTTGTAGCGGACCCTGACGAAGGTAAAGACATCGTGTTTGAAATCCGGGTCGTTTTTCCACTCGGGAACTCCGCCGCGGTCCGCGGGAATTCCCCTGCGGTACTGTCCAATTGAGATCGTAACGACAATCAGTGATGCGCAGATTACAGCCAGCGAAATCAATGATTTTTTCATGGCAGGCTCCTCCTGAGCCCTTTCAGTCCCTACATCAACCTGTATAAGACATTAAGGTTTGTTTGCAGTTAATTCGAGTAGCAGCTGGTGTGCGGCCCTGAATCGAGGGGCCTGTTCGAGCGCGATGAGTGTGTGTCGTTTTGCTTTCTGTTTGTGAGTATCCTGTAGCAAACGGGCGAGCTGATAGTGAGTTTCTGCAGGGTTGTGTGGTTCTAATTCAAGAATGGCCTGATACGCGGCGACTGCTTCTGGATCACGATTTAACTGAATGCAGGCATTTGCCAGCAGCAGCTGTGTTTCCTGATCAAGTGGATTAACTGCATTAGCAGCCTGGCAGGCCTGATAAACGGATTCCCAGTTTTCCTGTTGCTGGTAAAGGATTGCCAGTCGCTGAAATACTGACAGTGCATTCGGATTCCAGGTTGCATGCTGTTCCAGATACGATTGTTCCAGGTCGAAACGCTCCTGCTTTTGATAAAGTTCTGCCAGCCGCAGGCAGGCGTTGTCTGCACCTGTGTATTGGGGATACAGTTCAGCCAGTTTTTTCAAAGTTGTTTCCAGTTCCGCGGTTCGATTTTCCTCTTCCAGAATCCGGGCGTAAGCCATCAGTCCCTGAAAATGATATGGGTGCTTACGGATCCAGTCGTCAAACCGCTTGGTATCATCGCTGGTCAGTGCGGTCAAATCCTGTTCGGACCAGTCAACCGAAGGGGCAAAATTCTCGGCTTCTGTTTTCATGTATGTAGCGAAATCCAGTTCCAGTTCGCCCAGTGTTTTTGTTCGACGTTCAATGGCGACATTAACCGGGATCCCGATTCGCAGATCATTCAGGATCAATTTTATCGCTTCAAAGCCGAATTCATTAATCAGGTACTCCACGACCATGGATGACTGGTAGTAGGCGAACTGGATGTGCAGACTGCTTTTGGGATTCAGGAAGGCACTACTCAACTCACTGATCGGTGTCGTTTCCCCTTTGAGAATCATGTCCCGGTACTGGGGAATCATTGTTTCACCCCAGTGTGGGTTTTTCTGACGTTCTTCATAGACGGATAAACCTTCACTGATCCAGCGGGGCATTTTGTTTTTTGTGAGTTCCAGGGTGACAACATGGCAGAATTCATGCCACAGCACGGACTGCCAGTTGGTGGGATGTTCCGCCTGAGAAGCCGGGCTGTTAGCGGTGATGACTTTTCCAAAACAGACGCCCAGGTATCCGGAGACGGCAGGCATCCCGAAGGTACGGACAGCAAAGTCATCCGGATTGGGAAAAATTTCCACCGTGATTTTCTGATTGAGTTCCAGTTCATATTTTTTGCACAGAACCTGTTTCGCTTCGTGCAGGAGATTGAGGACCTCCTGGCCGTAGACTTCCGCTTCGCGGCTTTCCATCCGTACGATGAAGGTGTCATCTTCAAGTGTTTTGAAACTGGCCAGCTGATCTTTGAGTTCCAGCAGATTGAATATGGTTGTATCGTACCCGTCCTGCTGGTGAGCCTGCAGGGCGTGTTCCCAGCCACTTACTTCACGACCCAGACGCAATTCATCTTGAGCCAGTTGAATGCGGGCTGGAATGAAATCTGAATCTTTCTGCAGTGCCTGTCGCTGGTAGGCAGCGCCTTCGGAAAAACGATAGTGTTCAGACAGAGCTTTACCAATCTGGTAGTCTACCTGTGGATTCTGGTCATGGTGACTGAGTGCCTGCCAGTAAAAGGCTGTTTCATCATGTGGCCGATGCTCAAAGTGGGCGATGACAGCGAGGCAGGACCATGCTTCGGCCTGGTGAGGATTAATATCAAGTACCACCTCCAGGCGTTGTTGTGCCTCTGAGTACTGTTCGGAATGAAGGCAGCGATAGATCTGTTCCAGGTGCACCGGGATGTAGTGAGGGTTAATACTCAATACCTGTGACATCAGCTTTTCAGAACGCTCAGGATTGCCGGTTTGCAGAGCTTTAGCCAACCCAAACAGCAGATCAGTATCCTCGGGGATTATTTTAATCGCTGCTTCAAAGATTTCCTGTGCCAGAATGAAGTCACGTTTGGATAAAGCCAGATTTCCGCTGGCAAGGTAAGCGTCTTTCTGCTTGGGGTATTCCCTGATGGCGCGGTCATAAAATGACTCCAGTACCAGCGCAGGATCTGCTTTTTTCAGGAGGGAAGCCTGTCCTAAGGCAATCAGACTGCTGGCATCGGTATAACGCCAGGCAGAGCGGCTGGCCAGTTCGTGAATGCTGTTGAGGAATTCTTCGGCTGCTTGGTGCTCATTATTGAGCTGATAAATTTCATACGCTTTGAGGCGAAGCGGCAGGCTCCAGGAGTAGCGTTTGAGTCCCGCGTCGATTGTCTGTTGCGCTTCTGCATATTGACCGACGGCCAGTTCCGCTTTTGCTTTCAACAATGGCCATTCGGAACCATACGTTTTTTTCAGTATTGCCGCTTCCGTTTTTTTAATACAGGTCTGATATTGACCGGAATTCAGGAGCTGCTCACATACTTCCTGCTCATTGGCGTAAAGGGAAGTCTGGCTGAAAAGAGTGAGAATCAGGAAGGCGAAGAGGGAGAGAGTGCGATTCACAAGCTTTTTGTGAAAGAGCCGTTTAAGACAGGCGGCTGAAAGTTCAAGTTCGAACTCGAATCGATGCACTCTTTGCATATGCGCCCTTCCCTGGGAAAGTCCAATGCACGAAACGAATTTCGTGATCATTGAGATACCATACTTCAGAGTCGGATCCAAAACGGCTTCATATCCGAAACACCGAAGGAAGTTACTTCTGACTCGAGCAGCGCTGGAAGTAGATCATAAGTTGGAGAGCCAACGGAGAACCATATCTGAAAATTGCAAATTGTGCAATAAGAATTTTACCAGGGAGGGATATTTGACAATTTTTCCCAGAGCGTCAGAGTGTTTAGCGCATAAAAAAACAGGCAGTCCACTCTACTGTTTCGAAGTAAAGTGGCTGCCTGTTTAGCAGAGTTCAGTTCTGTTGAATAATCACAGAAACTGTGTTTGGCAAATCAAACTGACTTTAGAATTCGCCCAGAACCTGACCATCATTGATGATGGCAAGTTTCTGGTAGGTACCCATGGCAGCAGCACCTGCTGTGGAATTGTAGTCAGCTGAATTGATGTTCTCGCTGATGAATCGGACGGTACCATCACCCAGCAGGAAGTGACATCCACCTACGTGCTGGCTGCTGAAACCACGATGGGGAGCAGAACCGCTAGTTTTCTGATTGATGTTTGTCGCTTGGGAAACAACACCAGTTGTATCCTGTTCCAGGCCACCGACGGTGCTGGTGATACCAGTAGTGCCTGCTGCGTTGTAACGTCCGCCCGCCCAGATGGCAGCAGATGGCTGTGTAATTGTGCTGCCAGTCTGCTGGAAGGCACGTTCGCCGACCAGAATGGTGTTGGATGTTCCGTCTGTGAAATCACGGAAACGAACACTGCTTCGGGGGTAGAAGGAACCTTTGTACTGATAGGTATTGACGGGGGTACCAGTCAGGTCAGAAATGTGTCCTGAGACAGCGGGGTAGCTCAGAGCACCATAACCGCTTGTGCCATCGGTACGCAGGTTGTTAACCACAGGTACGATTGATGAAGGGCAGCGATATACGGGAATCGCAGTCTGCAGAGCATTCGCGGTAGACCCATAGGTGGCGTTTGCCAGTGGCATCAGTAATCCACCATTGGGGTTGATTGTGTTGTAGAGCGGTGCTTGATCAACGAAAGGCAGCAGGAAGGTCGACCAGGCCCAGTTGTAGTCAGTTGAAGAACTGGCAGCGTTTACATTACCAAGTGGGAAAACTCTGTGGGTATCAGCGTAGTTGTGAATGGCGATACCAATTTGCTTGAGGCTGTTTTTGCAGGTAGAGCGTCGAGCAGCTTCACGTGCCTGTTGAACAGCGGGAAGGAGTAACGCAATCAGGATCGCAATGATTGCAATTACCACAAGTAGTTCGATCAGTGTGAACCCACGCTTGGGGGTTCCGGAACATCTCTTCATCTTAACTCCAGTTAAATTCGGGTGGGTTAGAGGGTGCCTGCGAGAAACGGCTGGTTTCTTCTATTTGAAGGTGGGTAGCTTCGAGCGCGTTAAACGCATTAGAAACATATACCTGTCAGGTAGAGGAAACAAGCAATCATTGAATATTGTTCAAAAAAAAACAAATTTTTTTTTGAACGGTGTGATTGTGTCTCGTGTCCGGGCTCTAACCCCCCCTTTTTACAAGGAGTTATTTTGGAAAAATATGTCAAGAAAAAAATGATTTACACGAACGTGGTGTTCTGTGCATTGGGAAAAATACCATGTTCTGCAAATACTGGCACGTTGTTTGATCAGCGTCGCAGCCGCTCAAAACGGGCCAGGGCCATCAACGGAAAGTAGGTCCGGTAGAGGTGGTATTTGAGATAGAATACCTTGGGGAACCCGGTTCCGGTGAAGGGTTCTTCGTCCCAGTTGCCGTCTGCTTGCTGTGTTTCGAGCAGGTAATGCACTCCCCGCCGCACGGCGGCAGAGTCGATTTCATCGGCCGCCATCAATCCCATTAAAGCCCAGGCGGTTTGAGAGGGGGTTGCAGCGCCCTGCCCGCGTAGCGAAGGATCGGCGTAACTGTCCGCAGTTTCCCCCCAGCCCCCAGATGGCTGTTGATGAGATTTCAGCCAGCCGACAGCTCGAACAATTCGCGGATCATCAGCGGGGACTCCAATATTTGTCAGTCCCACAATCGACTGCCAGGTTCCATAGAGATAATTCACACCCCAGCGACCATACCAGCAGTGATCATCTTCCTGCTGACTCCAGACATATTCGAGCGCTTTTTGACAGGCGGGATGACTGAGAGGCAGATGTACGTCGGCAAATGCCTCCAGAACGCGTGCTGTCAAATCGGCGGTACTGGGATCCACCATCGCATTGTGATCGGCAAACGGAACCTGGGTAAACAGTTCCCGGTCATTATCTCGATCAAAGGCACCCCAGCCTCCATCTTTATTCTGCATTCCCAGCATCCAGTGCATACCCCGCTGAATGGCGCCAATCATGGGTTCCAGCAGGTCCAGATCCGCGTAGGCCTGCTCGCGCGACTCGCTGCGACCGACGACGATTGCTTCCGTGTTGAGATCTTCGTCATAGGGGTTCCATTCCGGTGTGACGAGGAAATCGGTCAGCCACCGGTCCTGCTTGAGAGTTTTAGGCATACACCGTCTGAGCGCCATAATGACCATCGCAGTATCATCGACATCGGGATAGAACTCATTATTGAATTCAAAGTACCAGCCACCCGGTGCTTGCGATTTGCTGGAATTCACCCAGTCTCCCGGTTCACGTGCTTCCTGAGAGAGGAGCCATTTCACGGATTTTCGGATGGCGAGATGCCGGTTAGAGACCCCCGCCTCCCGCAGGGCAATCGTGCTGAGGGCGGTATCCCAGACAGGCGATTTGCAGGGTTGTAAGCGAATTCGGTCGCCTTCTTTGATTTGCAGTTTTTTCAGTTCGCTTAATGCACGCTGAATCCCGGGGCTGTTTTCCTCCTGTCCCAGGCATTTTAAGGCAATGACTGTCCAGATGATTGGCGGAAAAATGGCTCCCAGTCCATCACTTTTTTCAAAGCGATCAGTCATCCACTGATATGCTCTGTTGACGGCCCGCTTGCGAAATGGTTTCAGTCCCAGATTTTCAATGAGTTTGATACCCTGATCGACTACCTGGAAAAAACCATGCCAGTTGAACCACGGTTTTTTCGAGAGAGAATCCAATGCTTCGGACTTGGGCATCGTCCTGGGGTAGTCTTCCGGTCGTCCGGTAAACAGCTCGGTGATCCCCTGCTCTTCCGGCAGAGTGATTGAGGGGCGATATTCCCAGAGGATACTCAAGGGAACGAGAATCGTACGGGACCAGGCTGACATTTCAAAAATATTGAAAGGCATCCAGCGCGGAATCAACATCAGCTCCGGTGGGACAGCCGGGCACTTGGAATAGGGAATGACTCCCAGTAAGGCCAGGTAGAAACGCGTGAAACTGTTGACGGCTTCCACTCCGCCGGCAGCCAGAATCGCTTTGCGGGCGCGTTGCATGTATTCCTCTGCTGGCGAGTGACCTGTCAGTTTGAGCGCGAAGTAGGCTTTGACCGAGGCGGAGATTTCGATGGGCCCTTCCGGGTACATATTCCAGCCCCCCGCAGGCATCTGTATATCCATCAGGTAGTTGGCAGCCTGAACTGCTTCTTCAGAGTTCTGTTTTCCCAGAAAGGTCAGCAGCAGAATGTATTCAGACTCCAGGATCGAATCTCCTTCGAGTTCTCCGACCCAGTAGCCCTCTTCATGCTGCAGGGACAACAGGTAATCGCGCGAGCGGTTAATCCCTTTGAGCAACTGCTCTGGATGATCGAAGGGGGCAGCTTCCGTGCTGGGGAAAATCTTGAAGGTGGGGGCTGTTCCGTGACCAGGTTCGGGGTTGCCGGACAGATCACTGGCTCTCAGTCTGCCTGAATTCATTTCAGGTACTCCCTGACGTTGTTGATATGGATTCCATTCCCGGGAAATTGCTCTGACGCTGATCGCGCGCATTCAATTTCGAGGTTGAGATCATAAGCGGAGACCGCTTTTTGTACAACCTCAATCAAGGTAAGGGGTTTGAGACTGCATCCAGTTTTACTGTAGCGTCTCCAAGGCCATTTGGATCGGGTATAATAGATCGAAAGACGCTATTGTTAAATGTGATGCGCTCTGGAATCCGGGCTCAAACGCTGTCGAGAGGTCTGACTGTTTCAGCAGGATTCCGCCTGGGCAGCCAGTTCTGAGGGCTCATCTTTAGTCGCATCCATTTCGTGCCCTGAAATGATCACCTCAAATCCCAGATCGGCGATCATTTCATAGTCTGCTTCAGCTGCCTGTCCTTTGGTTGTCAGGTAATCACTGACAAACATGGAGTTGGCTGCATAGAGCCCCATGGCCTGCATCGAACGCAGATTGACTTCGCGGCCTCCGGCAATACGAATTTCTGTGGCAGGATGCGCCATCCGGAACAGACAGAGTGCTTTCAGACAATACCGGGGGTCGAGTTCATCGACGGCTTCGAGTGAGGTACCATCAATGGAATTCAGGAAGTTGACCGGGATAGAGCGGGTTTCCAGTTCGCGGAGTTCGAAAGTGGCGTCGACAATGTCTTCCGGGACTTCGCCCATACCCACAATCAGGCCACTGCAGAGTTCCATGCCGGCTTCCCGGGCTACTTTCAATGTCTGCAGGCGATCTTCATAGGTGTGCGTGGTACAGATTTTTTCGTAATATTCGCGGCTGGTATTCAAATTATGATTGATGCGATTCACACCGGCCTGCTGCAGACGTTTCGCCTGATCTTCATTCAAAAGACCCAGGCAGCAGCAGATTCGCAAATCAAACGAGGATTTGATTTTTTCCACGACAGAAGCGACATGCTCCACTTCTTTATCTGTCGGTCCACGTCCACTGGCGACGATACAGTAGGTTCCCGCTTTCGCTTCATCAGCGGCTTTCGCACCTTCGAGCAGTTTTTCTTCATTGAGCATGCGGTATTTAGGAATATCAGCCTTGGAACCACGAGCCTGCGAACAGTAGCCACAATCTTCCGGGCAGAGACCACTTTTAGCGTTTTTCAGGTAGTAGAGTTGTACCTGTTTTCCAAAATGTTTCTGTCGGATGCGATAGGTGGCAGACAGCAGGTCCAGCAATTCATCATCACTTGAGTTTAGGATTTCCAAGCCTTCTTCACGGGTGATCTGGTAACCGGTTAAAACCTGATCTGCGAGTGTTTGCCAGCGTGAAGGAGATGAAGTGACCTGATTATTCATCAAAGATATCTTTCAGTGCAGAAGGAGCGAGTTTTGCGAAGTAGGCCGGGCGTTCCGGCGAAAATTATGAAATTCGGAGCCTGTATCAGTCAGCACATCATGGACCCTGGAAGTCTTCTGAATCCACCGACGCATTGTTGTGGCAGGACAGGATTTCGGGCTGTGTAAGAGTGTGCAGTTGATGTCAGGTTCTTGTAGTGCTCTATGATAGGCGAAATCAAGGAGAGTACAAGTAAGCTGGCTGTCATGGGGAGGGGCTGTTTTGAGGATTTTCTGAATCAGTTTAATAGGATGTTCGAATCCACTTCTGACTGACATCTCCCTGGTCATCCCTCAATGTGAACATTTTTTCTTCGATCGAGTGAATCTCACGTACAAACTCACTTCCCCAGAGTTGTTTGATGTAATCCAGCTTGTTTTCTGGACTCCCGCCGACAGCCCGTAATGTCAAAGTGGCGGCGTTTAATCGCCATTCGATATCGATTGTGACTTTTTTGCCCAGAACCGAACGCCAGATCCCCTGTGGTTCAATTACCATTGTGGCTGTACCATTTTCATTAATGGTCAGGATCTGCCTGCTGGTACTTTTGGTTTGTTCCCATTTTCCAACGAGACGTGCCAGGAGTTCTTCAGGGGTAAGTTCTGCGGATTTCTGATTGGATTCAGGCTGATGTTGGGTTTCAGCAGTTTTGATTTTGGAAGTCACACGAGCTGGAATCTGATGCAGAACCCGTTTCTGATTGTGAGTCTGAGCTCTACCTGACTGTCTACGATTTGAATTCGCGGCAGGATACAGGAAGGCAGCTGCAAGTCCAACCAGCGCCAATATCACGATTCCCGTTTTTTTCATCAATTAAGTCCCTGGAACAACAACACGACCCGATTGCAGCGTAACTATATCTTATTTTCGGCAGCAGGGAACACCAAGATTTCTTTAAAAATGGCAGAACAGGTACTTTAAATACAGTCTGTAGATGCAAAAGGGTTACCGGCCCAGACTTCCATTGGTATTTTTTTTCTTGACCGGTGTATGGAAATGTATATGGCTTTGTCCGATGACGGCAGTTAACTGTGTTTCAAATTCATTACTGCAGGAAACGCGCAGACTACCGGGAGGGTTGAGTACATACCGCAGCTGTGTGCCCGGCTTCTCCTGGTCTACCGAATCGACGACCAGAATGACTTCTGTCTGGCCGGGAAACTGCGTCAATACATCGTGGACATTGACCATATCCTGCCTGGTGTGTACTCCGCGCTTAAAATTGATAGCCAGACGATCGGTAAACTGCTTCCGGGCATCATTCAAGGTGAGCAGCTGATCGACAATAACATTGGGTTCCCTGCCCCGTTTGTCGATTTTCCCTTTGATAATGACCATTGCCTCCATCTTGACCTTCTCGCCCATTGATGCGAACTGTTCGGGCCACATAATGCAGCGAACGAGTCCGTGCGGGTCTTCGAGGTCAAAGTTCACATAGCGGGTGTTCCCGTTCTTGCTTGGTTTTTTTGTGGCTGCCATTTTGATCGAAGAAACCATGCCTGCCAGAATGACTTCGACCCGGTCATCCATTTCCGCCAGTTCATTGGTCTGATTTTGAGCATATTTGGAAAGCGAGGTTCCCATCTCAGCCAGTGGGTGTGAAGTGAGATAAAAGCCGAAGACTTCTTTTTCGGCGCCCAGTTTTTGTGCGCGCGGCCAGTCTTCTGCTTCCGGCAATGATGCTTCTTCTTCTGCACCGGTTTCTTCGTCAACCGTTTCGTCGCCAAACAGACTCTTCTGACCGCGTGCCCGGTCGCGATGAATATTCAAGGCGGATTGCACTGCACGCTCCACTGTGAGCATTAACTGCGCCTGGTTCCCGCCGAGGCTGTTGAGGGCCCCTGCCTTGATCAGGGTTTCAAGCGTGCTCTTGTTGAGGGTTTTAGGATCGACGCGTTCACACAGGTTGTACAGGCTGGTAAAAGGGCCATTCTCTTCACGCTCTTTAACGACAGCTTCAAGTACCTGTTCGCCAACCCCTTTGATCGCCCCCATGCCAAAGCGGATCTTTTCACCATCTACGCTGAATTCCACTTCGGAGCGATTGATGTCTGGCGGGAGTACTTCAATTTTCATACGGCGACAGTCATCAACGTGTTCGGTGATTCGCTCATGACTTTCCATGCCGCAGGAGAGTAAAGCCGCCATGAATTCTTTGGGGTAATGCGCTTTCAGATATGCGGTCGCGTAGGCCACTCCACCGTAGGCGGTCGAGTGTGATTTATTGAACCCGTAGCCAGCGAACTTTTCGATCATCTCAAACAGGTCCGTCGCCAGTTTGACATCCACGCCACTTTTTTTGGCGCCTTCGAGATATTGATCCCTGAAGTCGGCAATGATTTTCAGTTTTTTCTTACTGATCGCTTTAATACAGCGGTACGCGGCAGAAAGTTCGATGCCTCCGACGCGGTTCAGAATCCGCATGACCTGTTCCTGGTAGACCATCACGCCGTAGGTCTCATCCAGAATTTCATCGACAATGGGATGAACTTTGGGAATCGGGATCCGGTTATTTTTTACATCCACGTACTGCATCACCATCCCCCCTTCCAGAGGGCCCGGTCGGTACAGAGCGGAAGTTGCGATAATATCTTCGAACTTGTCCGGCTTCATTTTGGTCAGCAGATCACGCATCCCGCCACTTTCCAGCTGAAAGATCCCTTTGGTTTCTCCTCGCTGGAGCAGTTCAAAGGTTTCCTGATCATCCAGGGGGAGCTTATGCGGATTGATATCGATGCCCCGATGTTTTTTGACGTTTTGAACGGCTTTGTCCAGAATTGTCAGGTTGCGCAGTCCCAGGAAGTCCATCTTGAGCAGCCCCACCGATTCGACGGTGGGACCATCCCATTGTGTAATGATGTCGGTCTTGCCGGTAATGGACTGCAGCGGAACAACTTCGGAGAGCGGCAGGTCAGCCACCACGACGCCGGCCGCGTGTGTGCCCGCACTGCGGCATAATCCTTCCAGCTGCATGGCCAGATCGAGCAGTCGTTTGATCTCCGAATCCTGATCGTAGGCAGATTGCAGATCGGGGCTTTCTTTTAACGCGTCTTTCAGTTTGATTCCCAGTGATTCCGGGATCATCTTGGCAATTTCATTGACTCGCGCCAGGGGAACGCCGAGCGCACGTCCTACGTCACGAATCGCCGCTTTGGCTTTCAATGTTCCAAAGGTGCCGATCTGTGCCACGCTTTTTTCACCATACTTCTGCTTGGTGTAATCGATCACCAGCTGGCGTCGATCACGACAGAAGTCGATATCGATATCGGGCGGTTCGGTACGGCTGGGATCCAGAAATCGCTCAAACAGCAGGTCATACTTGAGCGGGCAGACCTGGGACATTCCGAGCAGAAATGCGACGATGGCACCACACGCTGATCCACGAGCCGTACAGGGGATCCCTTCGTTTTCGGCAAACTGCACGAAATCCCAGACGATCAGGAAGTAACTGGAATAACCCATTTGTTCAATCACGCCGAGCTCCAGATCGAGTCGATCCCAGTGCGCCTGCGTCAATTCGTCGCCGTATTTTATGGGCAGACGTTCTTCGCAAAGTTTTCGCAGGTATTGCGTGTCGGTCAAATTATCTGGTGGCTGGAATACCGGGTAGAACTTTTTATCCGACATCTGGATGTCGACGCGTTCTGCAAGTTCCTGGGTTCTGGCGACCGCATCTTCAAGTCCGGGGAATGCATTATACATCTCATCCTGGGTACGTACAAAGAACTGGTCACCGGTCATTTTCATGCGTTTTTCATCGCTGACGACGGCACGTGTACTCACGCAGAGCAAGACATCCTGCGCTTCGGCATCTTTTTGATCGACATAGTGTGCATCATTGGTCGCGACGAGAGGCAATCCCATGCGGTTGGCCAGATCCACGGTTCCTTCCAGGCACTGCCGCTGTATTTCCAGACCTGCATTCTGGATTTCCATATAGACCCGGTCGCCAAACACTTTTTCATACCAGGCGCATAATTTTTCTGCTTCTTCCCAGTCTTCACCCAGAATGTGGTGTGACAGTTCACCGGCGGCGCAGCCTGTCAGCAGAATCAGGCCTTCACTGTGTGCCTCCAGGATTTCCTTGTCGATACGGGGTTTGTAATAGAAACCTTCCAGGTAGGATGCCGAAGAGAGCTTGATCAGGTTTTCGAACCCCTGCCGGTTCTGTGCCAGCAGTGTCAGGTGAAAACTGGCTTCTTTCATTCGCGAAGCCCCTTTTTCAAAACGGCTCCGGGGGGCGATATAGGCTTCCAGCCCCAGGATGGGATTCACGTCCTGACTGCGGCAATGCTGATAGAAGTCCATCGCACCGTACAGGTTGCCGTGGTCAGTAATCGCGAGCGAATTCATGCCCGCTTCTTTGACTTTACTTACCATTTCGGGGATGCGACTGGCACCATCCAGCATACTGAAGTGAGTGTGACAATGCAGGTGAGCAAAAGGTCTGGGGTCGCTCATATTATTCCGTGCTCCCGTCTTTTATAAATGCCATCCAGGCAAAATACAGCTCTGGCTGTGAGAGATTTGTGATTTCCGGAAGCTGGAGAGGACTCTGCTACAGCATTCCATTCCCTGAGTGTATGGGGATTATCTGGTTTGTCAATCTACCAAAAGATACTTCACTTCTGGTTTTTGATATGTACTTTGATTGATGAAAGTACGCTTGAATTTCACACTGTCGCTGCAATGTATTACAGAAAAAAGAGGTGAGTTACTACATCGTTCTTTTAAAGCCCGAAGCAGCTTTACTTAGATTTTTTCAACCGATCCAGAGGTTGATATACCAGTTCACTCCATCAGACAGGGGAGGAATCAGGTCACACGCCAACAGGAGCGGCGTGTAGAACGCAGCGAAGAATGGCGAACTCATTGAGTTAAATGAAGCGTACCACTGCCAGAATAAAGGGCCGATGGATAACACATACAAAAGGAGAAAGACAGTGACTTGGATCGTGGAAGTGATAATGTATCGCCGCCATGACCACGGTTTCTGAACAGATTGCCGTTGATGGTCTGATTGATCAGGTGACTGCGTTGGTGAACTTTCCATGGATACTATTCTAACTTTCAGCTATGGGGCAGGTCAATTGCCGGATTCCAGCACTCAGCTGCATTCTCATGGATTTTACGCAGAATTCATAAGCGGAATTGAATTATGGTAATTTATGATGAGTGCGAAACCATTCGATGGTAGCACTCATGGACTGCTGAAAAGTTTTTTGTGGCTGATAATTCAGTTCCTGTTGCGCTTTTTGCGAACTGAAATCCAGGTTCAGTCCCAGAAACTTGATGCGTGCCTGCGACAGGATCGGGGCCTGTTTTTTGCCCAGAAATCTCCAGAGACCTTCCATTACGCGGGCCAGATTTCTGGCGACTGGCAGAGGGACTACTTTCTTAGGTGGAGGATATTCAGCCAGTTCCGCGATGGTGGAAATAAATTCGCGCTTACTGACCAGTGAGACATCTGTGATATTGTATGTCTGGCTCAATGCGTCTTCGTTGAACAGAGCCAGGAATATGGCATCGACCAGATGTTCGACATAGGTATTATTCATCAGCTTTTCGGGGCTGCCCAGGTACGCGAATCGACCGGATTTTAATCTCTCCAGGATGCGGGGCAGAACAGTCCGGTCACGGGGACCATAAATGAATCCCGGACGCAGAACGGTATAAGGGATGGAATGCTTCCGGAGCAGTTGTTCGGATTCAATTTTGCTCAATGTATATCCATCGATGCCGGCAGCGTGGGGCGGCTCTGTTTCGTCAGTGCCATAATGATCGCGGGCTTCGTAGACTCCCAGCGAACTGATGTGAATCAAATGTCTGATCAGGCATTGTTCTTCGAGTGCGGTCAGCAGATTTTCTAAACCTCTGACGTTGGTATTTCGATATTCGTCGACACTTCCCCAGTCACCTACTTTGGCTGCCGTGTGGACGACGATCGTGACACCTGTCAGGGCATCACGCAGTGAGTTTTTATCGGTTAAATCACCCTCAATCAGCTCGGCGTCGAATTCTTTCAGGTACTCTGCCTGATCGAGAGAGCGAACCAGTGCGACTGTTGGTATCCCCGCCTGTCGTGCGCGTTGAATGACATGGCTGCCAACCAGACCTGTTCCCCCTGTCACAAGCAGTTTTTGTTCCGATTGAACGGTCATGTTTTTTTCCTGATTCAGATTGGGTGTCGTCGCGAATTGAACAATTCAGAATGATTCCGTTTGCAGCCGGGCGATGATCTGTCTGGAACGTGGCCCCTGCCCCTGGAACCGAAATGTGCGAGCCGTTTGCGAGGAGTGCTCGATATTGATTTGCAGGAGATCGCCTGGAAGGACGTCTCTGACTTTGTCGGCCCATTCGATCAGACAGACACCGTTAGAGTACAGCAGGTCATCGGCTCCCAGTTCAAGAAACTCATCGGTATCCCGCAGGCGATAGGTGTCGAAGTGATACAGGGGAAGCCGTCCCTGGTATTCCTGGATCAGGACAAAGGTCGGGCTGGTTACTTCAGCCGGATCTACGTCGAGTGCAGTGGCAATCGCCTGAACCAGGCGGGTTTTGCCTGCTCCCAGGTTACCATTTAACGCGATGACCGTTCCCGGGGTCAGATATTCGGCCAGCTTTTTCCCCAGGCGCTGTGTATCGAGTTCACTGGTTGACTCAAAGGTCCATTCAATTTCAGATTGCAACGAAAATTCTCTCGATAAAGTTTGATTTTGAATACTCAATGATTCTGATGGTATAGCTGGTTTTCGTAAATATCACAATACAAACTGTTTAATGCGGAATCAGGAAATAAGAATACAGCGGACTGTCCGGCTCGGGCGATTCGCATTCTGGTCACCTGCCCGATAGAATACCTGCTGACTTCTGAATCGAATTCCTGCCTTGAAGCTTTCCTGAAAATGTCTCACGCCTATCGTAGTCTGATTTGTCTCACGCTCACTCATATCATTGTTGATGCTTCAGCAATTGTAGTTGGTCCCTTGTGGGGAGAAATCGAACGTGTTCATTCTTTAACGGAAAATGGTCTGTTCCTCGTACTGACCATCCATGCGCTGGCATCGTCACTGGCACAGCCCGTGTTCGGATACATCCGTGACCGATACCCGATCAAATCCATCTTGTGGCTCGGGCCACTTCTGGGGGCAGTGATGATGCCGCTGGTCGGACCGGCAAACAGTGTCTTTTTTCTGTGTGTGGCTTTACTGCTGGGGGGGATCGGCATCGGTTCTTTTCATCCGGAAGCGGCAGTGGTCGCAGGTTCCCTGATTCCGGAACGACGTACGCGAAGCCTGTCGCTCTTCATGTTTGGTGGCGCGATGGGGCTGGCAATCGGGCCGATCATCTGCGGTGCGATCGTTTCCACCTGGGGACTGTCGAGCGTCTGGATACTGGCGCCGTTGTATGCCGGACTGATTCTTCTGCTTTACAGGATTGGAAAACCACCGGCGGCTTTGTTTGAGCGGGATCGAAAACAAAAATCGCAGTCTCTGTCACAAATGCTGGAGGGACGCGTGCGGTTGGCGAGCTTTCTATTTATGGTCTGCTCACTCAGGCTGGTTCCCAATATGGCGATGGATAAACTGATTTCGTTCATCCTGAAAGATCAGGATATTTCTGCATTTCAGATCGGTTTGATCCAGTCTGTCTTTTTGTTTTCGGCCAGTGCCGGGATGCTGTTGATGGCATTTCGATTCAAATCCGGCCATGAAAAGCTATTCATGATTGTGTGTCCTCTGCTGGGCATTCCTCTCATGCTGGTACTGGGCTGGGAAGGCTGTCCGATCTGGTTGATGACGCTGTTGCTGATTCCCAGTGGTCTGATATTGTGGGGCACGAGTCCGGCGATGGTCTCTTATTCGCATCAGCTGTTCCCCAAAGGGGGAGGTGTCGCGTCTGCGATCACGATGGGGATGGCCTGGGGCGGAGGTGGCATGATTCAGGCAAAGATCACCAGTCACTTTGTCGCGCTGGGGATTCCTCAGCGGGCATTCCATGCGATTATTCCCTGTCTGATACTGGCAGCGGTGGGGGCGATGCTGTTGCCGGCGTTGCCCTCTGTTGCAGAATCAAAAAAGGAAGTTGTCGAAACCGTGTGAGGGAGGCCTGGTGCACGGCCTGAACCGTAGACGTTTTGCCGTTTTTAGATTTTTTAAAAAAAATTGTGAGCAGAACCAGTGGATTCGGGTTCTACCAGGGTCAATTGCACAAGATATGGTATGAGAAGGTCAACAGGTCAGAATATTCGCTCAAAATGATCGATTCGCTGGACAGCATGATGGGACGCCACTAAGATCCGCTCACTCAAGTGATTTGAAAGTTGAAAACACAAATCATTTGAAGTTACTGTAAATGATCAGTAGCAGACGGACCGAAGGAACGGACCGCGAAAAGAGAATGGATTCTATTTCTAAACGTTCGACCAGGGGGGATTTTCATCCGCTCGAACGCACTTCGAATGCGAATCTCTACGCAAGTCGCTTCCTTCCATCCGCTGAATCTGGGGAATTCCCGTTATACCCCAATTGTTTTTTGACCGCACAGGAAGTGCACTGAAGTGAAGGATGGATTCGATGTCTAAAAAACCCTTGATTGGAATTACTGGAGACTTTCGCCCCGAGCAAAAAGAGTCTCAGGCTTTAAGCTGGTTCTTTACCGGATACTATGATTCTGTAACAGACGCCGGTGGTATTCCCGTGATGATGCCTCCCCTGGCTGATGACGATGACCTGAAACAATTTCTGGAACAACTGGATGGCCTGATTCTTTCCGGTTGTGCGTTAGACCTGGATCCGATCCGTCTGGGATTTGAAAAACACCCTGCTTCCCGCGCCATGCCTTTACGCCGCGAAGACTTTGATCGTCGTGTCTGTACAATGGCAATGGAAATGAAAATGCCCCTGCTGGCGATTGGTTCGGGAATGCAGCTGATGAATGTCATCAGTGGCGGCACACTGCATCAGCATGTGACCGAAGATGTTCCTGGTGCCATGTATCATCGTGATGGTGTGGAAGCCAACCTGCGTCATATTATCAATATCGAACCCGGTACCCGCGTTGACAAAATGTACGGTCCAGGTGAAATTCGTGTGAACAGTCAGCATCATATGGCTGTGAAATATGTTTCAAAAATGTTTGTTGTTTCGGCAACCGCTCCGGATGGTGTGATTGAAGCCATCGAAGTTCCCGATGAAGACTGGTTCTGCGTCGGCGTGCAATGGCATCCCCAGAATCATTCCGCTTCCGCTCTGGATATGCAGGTCTTCGAAAACTTTCTGTCTGCCTGTGAAGAACCCGAACCACAAATTCTGCAAATGCCTGTCCGCAAAGCTGCGTAACCCACAGCTGGGTTACCGGCGGCGTTCCTGGTTTTTGAGGGTAACCGGGAGTCGCTTCTGCTTTGTGTCCTTGTGATACGTGGAACTCGAAATCGGCAAGTCATTACGGCTTGCCGATTTTTTTCTTTAACGGCCAGGTAATCGGAAAATTTGAACTTGTACCGGTTAATCTGACGATAACGATAGTATCAACCTCCAAATGAGCGGGAACTGACGACGAATTTGATTCGATCCCGTTTCGAGAATATTCTGTAACCCCCAATGAGAAAACGATTTAATGCTACATTTAGCGTTCGTTTTCCACGACTGAGCCCGAAAAAATCTTATGACGACTGCCCAATATAAGGTCGACCTCAATCTATACAGTGGTCCATTGGATCTGCTGTTATACCTGATTCGGCGGAATGAACTGGACATTCTCGACCTGCCTGTCGCCTCTATTACGGCTTCTTTCAATGACTTTCTGGATGTACTAGAACTGATTGATCTGGATCTGGTGGGTGATTTTATCCTGATGGCCAGTACATTGGCCGAAATTAAAAGTCGCATGGTTCTACCGCGTGCGGAAGAAGAAGAAATCGCGGAAGTCATAGATGATCCGCGCAGTGATCTGATTCAACAGCTGCTGGAATATAAAAAATTCAAAGACGCGGCCAATGCACTGGAAGAACAGGCTGCGGAATGGCAGGAGCACTATCCCCGACTTTCTGATGAGCGTCCCAAGTCGGGTAAAGATCCTTCAGAAGACCTGATTAAAGAGGTCGAATTATGGGACCTGGTCAGTGCCCTGGCACGTGTTGTCAAACGTAAGGAAGTGGAAGAGCATTCCAGTATTACGTATGACGATACTCCCATCTCTACCTATGTGGAACGAATTGGTTCTCGTGTTCGTGTCGAGCAGCGCGTTACTTTCAGCAGTTTCTTTGAAGGTGAAAAAGTTCGCAGTCGGATTATTGGTATCTTTCTGGCGATTCTGGAATTGTTGCGCCATCACCACTTCCGGGCAGATCAGCCTGTCGAGCATGGAGAAATCTGGGTGATGCCTCCCCTGGAAGATACAGCGGAAGCAATCGAATCTTCCCCGGATCAACAGGCGACTGAGGAACAAGCAGACGTTACAGAATCTGTTCCTGAAGCTCAAATACAGGCGGAATCACCTGCAGAAGACGAATCGGAGCCGGAAGTGTAATCCATTTTCCAGGTGTCCTTTTGTCAGAGTCTCCCTTCTTTCACTGGAGTACGCTCAGACCCTTTCTTAATGGTACGCCGACGTTCTACAATACAGACTGAGAGTCTATTTTCCGTCTGTGTGCCCAGTCAGTTTTTTACTGCAGAGGCTGAATCTGGAGACTGAGAGCGAGCATGTCTGTGTTTCAACTGAAGAGTGAATTCCAACCCTCGGGCGATCAACCGGCAGCCATCGAAGGACTGGTTAATGGAATCAAGGCGGGTAAATCGGATCAGGTTCTGCTGGGGGTGACCGGCTCTGGTAAAACCTTTACCATGGCGAATGTCATTGCCGAACTGGGCCGCCCTGCCCTGGTCCTCTCGCATAATAAAACGCTGGCTGCACAGCTTTATTCCGAGTTCAAAGAATTCTTTCCCGAAAATGCAGTCAGCTATTTCGTCAGCTATTACGATTATTACCAGCCGGAAGCCTACATCCCGCAACGCGATATTTACATTGAAAAGGATGCGTCCATCAATGATGAGATTGATCGTCTGCGGTTACTGGCGACCAGTGCCCTGGTCAGCCGTCGCGATGTGATTGTGGTCGCGAGCGTGAGTTGCATCTACGGTCTGGGGTCTCCCAAAGATTACCTGGAGATGATGATACCTCTGCGGGTAGGGGAAGAAATCGATCGCGATGAAATGCTGCGAAAGTTGATTGATATTCAGTATGACCGAAATAACGTCGAATTAGCACGGGCTAAATTCCGGGTACGTGGGGACGTCGTGGAATGCTGGCCCGCGTATGAAGAGTTTGCCTTCCGAATCGAGTTCTGGGGGGATGAAATTGAGAACCTGGCGATCATAGATCCGCTTACCGGCGAAGTGCTGCGTACCGTCAAAGAAGCCTATATTTATCCGGCTAAGCACTTTGTTCTGCCCCAGGAACGGATTGAGTCAGCCATTCAGGAGATTCAGACGGAGTTGGATGAACGCATCCAGGTGCTGCAGAGCGAAGGGAAACTGCTGGAGTCGCAGCGATTGAGTGCGCGGACCCGCTATGACATGGAGTTGCTGGAAGAAGTCGGTTTTTGTCCGGGGATCGAGAATTACAGTCGAGCGCTGGCGGGCAGAAAGCCAGGCTCTCCTCCTGATACACTGCTGGACTTCTTTCCGGAAGACTACCTGTTATTTGTGGATGAATCCCACGTGACCTGCTCTCAGGTGCGGGCAATGTATGCCGGCGACCGTTCCCGGAAAACGAACCTGGTCGATCATGGTTTTCGTCTGCCGATGGCGCTGGATAATCGGCCCTTGACGTTTGATGAATGGAACGCCCGGAGAAAACAGACTGTTTTCGTATCTGCAACCCCAGGAGACTGGGAGCTGGAACGCGTTGAGGGTGAAGTGGTGGAACAGGTCATTCGTCCGACCGGGTTGATCGACCCCGTGATTCGAATCGAACCTGCACGGGGGCAGGTACCTCATCTGAAAGAAGAAATTCTCAAGCGGGTTGCCGTCAACGAACGCGTGCTGGTGACGACCTTGACCAAGCGGCTTGCAGAAGACCTGGCATCCTATTTTCAGGAAGAGGGGATTCGTTGTGCCTGGATGCATTCGGAACTGGATGCGTTTGAACGCGTGGAAATTCTGCGTGGCTTGCGAGAGCAGAAATACGATGTGGTGATCGGAATCAATCTGTTACGCGAAGGCCTGGATATTCCCGAAGTCTCACTGGTGGCGATTCTGGACGCGGATAAAGAGGGGTTTCTGCGAAGTGAGACCAGCCTGATTCAGACGATCGGCCGTTCCGCCCGACACGTGAATGCGGAAGTGATTCTGTATGCGGATCGTGTGACGCCCAGTATGCAGAATGCCATGGATGAGACTGAGCGGCGGCGTGCGATTCAGGAAGAATATAACCGGGAACATGGGATTACTCCCGAGTCGATCAAAAAAGCCATCAAGCGGGGGATTGAAGAGGAGATCGAAGCACGCCAGTTTGTGCGGGAGTCGGTGGGATTTAAGGATGAGTCGGAATACATTACCCAGGAGTTTCTGGGCGAACTGGAGCAGGAAATGCTGGAAGCAGCGGAAAAACTGGAGTTCGAACGGGC
>TARA_R110001592_G_scaffold299059_1_pt1 | contig 55826 bp, 60 predicted proteins | sample TARA_R110001592 | Tara Oceans TARA_R110001592 (sample SAMEA4398387) | marine metagenome | biome: Polar Biome; feature: [SRF] surface water layer (ENVO:00010504); material: water (ENVO:00002006), including particulate matter (ENVO:01000060) such as... | depth 5 m | reverse complement strand
CCCCAAAATGCGGTAATGGCGAGCCGGCGTCTTCTGATGGCTTTCGGCGTCAAGCCCCGACCCTGGCGAAGCCAGCTTGCGCATCTGTTGGCGGATATCGAACGGTATAAATGAAAAACGGCCGTATGGCGGCCGTTTTATACAGCGTGTCTGCTGGATCAGAACTTGTAGCCAATGCTTGCCATGTAAACCATTGGGTTGATTTCCACATCGACCTTACTGGGAGCGCCGGCTGTACGGAACGTGGCAGTAGTCTCTATATCCGCGTACCACATAGCAGCGTTTAGATACACCTGCTCAGTCAGCTTGTAGTCTAGACCGGCTTCAAGGGCATAGCCCCAGGAATCGTCGAGGGAAAGATCGGAGAAGCCGAGACCTTCTGCTGCGCTGGAAAGGTCTTCGCTGAAGAAGGTCGTGTAGTTCAGGCCAGCACCCACATAGGGCTGCAGTACAGAGGACTTGTCCATCGGGTAGTACTGGAGCGTGACAGTCGGTGGCAGGTGTTTGATACTGGCAAAGCGGCCGACGCCCTTCAGCTGAATGTCATGTTTGAAGGGGGTGGCGCCCAGTACGCCGATGCCCAGGTGGTCAGTCAGCATGAAGGTGCCGGTGATGCCAAGCTGGGTATTGCTATCAACACCGACTTCCAGGCCGGTATTGGCTCCGCCAACATAGACATTTCCGCTATTCTCTTGGGGGTCAACTGCAACGACACCGGCGCGCACTATGATATCGCCGGCTTCGTGGGCCTGAACTGCGGATGCAGCGAGAAGGGCGGGGGCGAGTAAAAGGCCAGCGGCCAGTTGGGTGGTGAATCGTGACATTTCGAAATCTCCCTTCAGTATTGGTATGTTGAGACTGTATGTCTTTGCATTTGTATGGGTATTGATCTGGAACAAGGATCCTACTGAAGGCGCTAATTTCAGGCAGTTTGGTGTGGGAGGCTTGAATAATCTTCACGTCCAAATGATAATGCTTCTCTTTTAATAGTCCCGATTGTGGGGCAAGACAATGCTGGAGAGTCTGGATGAGAGTGGTTCTATGGATACTCTGTGCGCTGCCCCTGATTGCACTGGCGCAGGGCGCCACCGAGCAGGCACTGGATCAGAGCCAGGCGCTTATGCGTGACGCGCAGGGCTCACAGCAACGCATCGAGCAGCTCGATGACGCCACGCGTCAGGCGCTGAAGCGCTACCGTCAGGCTCTAGAGCAGCGCGAACGGCTGGTTGACTACAATGCGCGTCTGGCTGACATGGTTAAGGCTCAGGCTGAAGAGCTGGACGCATACGAAACGCAATTGAGCAGTATCGACGATACCCAGCGTGAGCTTTTACCCCTCATGCAGCGGATGTATGTTTCTTTGGAGCGGTTCATTGAGCTAGATTTGCCTTTTTTGCCCGAGGAGCGCGCCGAGCGTCTTGCTCAGCTGGAAGACCTGCTCAAAAGCGCGCATGTAAGCGTGGCGGAAAAGTATCGGCGGCTGGTCGAGGTCTATCAGATCGAGAGCGATTATGGGCGTACATTGGAGGCCTGGCGCGGGACATTGGGCGAGAATGAGCCGGTTCGGATAGTCGATTTTCTCCGCCTTGGACGGGTGATGCTTTTCTATCAGACCCTGGATGGACGTGAACAGGGCTACTGGGACGCCCAGACAAGCGCCTGGAAAGCGTTGCCCGATAGCTACCGTCGCACCTTGGAGCAGGGCCTGAATATTGCCCGCCAACAGCAGACGCCGGTCATGCTCCGCTTGCCATTGCCGCCGGTGTTAGAACAGGAGAGCGGGCTATGAAGAAGTTTTTGCTGCTATTTGCTCTGGCGCTTTTAACCCCAACGGTGAGTGCCCAGCCCGCCGATCTGGACGCGCTGTTGAGAGATATACGCGAAGTGCGCAATACGGAGCAGGCGGCCATGCGCGAGCGTGAAACGCGCTTTCTTGCCGAGCGCGATGAGCAACAAAGTCGCTTGCGTCAGGCCGAAGAGGCATTAGCACAGGTGCAGGTCGAGGCTGACCGTCTCAAGTTTGAATTCGATCGGCAGGAGCAGGCGCTGACCGAAGGCGAAGCTCAATTGGCCCAGCGCAGCGGCAACCTGGGCGAGCTCTTTGGAGTAGTGCGTCAAGCCGCCGGCGACACGCGTAGCCAGTGGCAGGATTCATTACTCAATATGCAGTTTCCCGGGCGTACGGCCACCCTGGACCAGTTAGCCGGAAGCAGGCAAATCCCAACCGTCGAGGCTTTGGAGTCCTTCTGGTTTCTGCTGCAGCAGGATATGACGGCCAGTGGCAAAATCAGTCGGTTTATGGCTCCTGTGGTCGGTCTCGATGGTGAGCAGCGCGAGTTGTCAGTGATACGGGTCGGCCCGTTCGTCGCATTGCAAGGCGAGGACTATTTGCTGTATCAACCTGAACCAGAGCGTTTGCTGGTGGCTGAGCGTCAGCCGGACGGCCGTGGTTTGGTGGATGACTTCATGCAGCCGCGCACTGAGCTCGCTGATCTAAAAATGGATCCGACCCGTGGCAACGTTATTCAACAGCTTCAGCAGACGCCGTCGCTAACCGGACGCATCCATCAGGGCGGTGTGGTCGGCTACGTCATTATCGCGCTCGGTTTGCTCGGCTTGCTGCTGGCGCTGGTGCGGCTGGCCTGGCTGCAGCGCACCAGTGGACGGGTCAACCGCCAGGTAGCGGACCTCAGTCACTTGCGGCGGGACAACCCCTTGGGTCGGGTGCTCGGTGTGATTGGCAACCATCCACGGATTGAGCAGCTCGAAACACTAGAGCTTAAGCTGGACGAGGCGATTCTCAAGGAGACGCCCGCTCTAGAGCGCTGGCAGGGCCTGATCAAGCTGGTTGCTGCGGTGGCTCCTCTTCTGGGCTTGTTGGGCACAGTGACAGGGATGATCGCCACTTTTCAGGCTATCACCCTGTTTGGTACCGGCGATCCTAAATTGATGGCTGGCGGTATTTCCCAAGCACTGATCACCACTGTGTTGGGCCTGATCGTCGCCATCCCTTTGTTGTTTATGCACGGTCTGGTTGCTGCGCGCAGTAAAGCGATGATTCAGTTGCTGGAACAGCAGAGTGCGGGTTTGATGGCGCTCCACCTGGGCGGCGAGGACAAAGAGGATGTTTGAAGGGCTTTGGCAGCTCAGGGACTTTCTCGATAGTGGCGGCTGGGTGCTCTGGAGCATCCTGTTCGTCACTATCGTGCTCTGGACGCTGATGCTCGAACGGCTCTGGTTTCTCGGTCGTGTATTTCCCCGGCAAGCGCGACAACTGCAGGAGGGCTGGATGGCTCGAAGCGACCGTCGCAGTAGCGCCGCAAGGCACATCCGCGCCGCTTGGCTATCGCGCGCCCAACTGCGGCTGCAGCGGTACTTGCCCATGGTGCGTGTACTCATTGCGCTATGTCCGCTGCTCGGTTTGCTGGGCACGGTCAGCGGCATGATTGAGGTTTTCGATGTGATGGCGTTGAGCGGTAATGGTAATCCCCGCGCGATGGCCGCTGGCGTATCCCGCGCCACGGTACCAACCATGGCCGGAATGGTAATTGCCATTAGCGGATTATTTTGTCTGGCACGCCTCGATCAGCAGGCGCGTCGGGCGCTGCAGCGGCTGAATGACCGCCTGCGTTTTGAATAGGAGTCGATAAATGCGCATGCGCAGACACTATGCCGGTAGCGACGATGAGGCCGGCATCGACATGACGCCGATGCTGGATATTGTCTTTATCATGCTGATTTTCTTTATTGTCACCAGCTCCTTTATTAAGGAGTCGGGTATCACCGTGCAGAGCCCTTCGGCCGCGACGGCCACCGAACAGCCCAAGGGCAACATCCTGATTGCGATCAGTCCCGAGGGCGCAATCTGGATCGACCGTCAGCCTGTGGATGTCAGGGCTGTACGGGCGGCAGTCGAGCGCATGCTGGTGGATCAGCCTGATAGTACCGTGATAGTTCAGGCTGACCGGGATTCGCGCAGCGGCCTGGTCATCCAGGTAATGGATCAGGTGCGCCTGGCCGGCGTTGTGGATGTGGCACTTGCGGCGACTGCCACCTCCGCCGAGACGCGTTGATGCGCCTGCTGTTGAGTTTTGCTGGCGCATTATTGGTCGCCCTGGCGCTATTTGCGCTCATGGTCATTCTGGTTATGCCGCCGCGGGATGACAGCATGGCCGATGAGGAGCTGGTTAGGGTGAGTTTTGTACGTGCGGTGGGCGACACCCGCAGTGAAAACCGCGGGCGAGAACAGCGACAAGCACCTGAACGTCCCCAGCCGCTGGAGCCGCTGCCACAACCAAAAGCTTTGACGGCCCAACCCCGGCCCACGCCGGAAGTGAATCTGGATATCAATATTCCCAGCCTGCCAACGTCGATTCAGCTCAGCAGTGCGCCGACCCTGGAGGGTCTTAGCGCGGCCAAAGTCGCACCTGCACCTGCACCAGTCTCTGCTGCAGCTGTACCAGCGGCTCAGGCTGCGCCTTCCCTGTCAGAAGAAGTTACGCCACTGGTGGATATTGCCCCCAATTATCCACGGCGTGCACTGGCCGCGGGTATCGAAGGGGAGGTGACGCTGGCTTTTACCATAACGGCTGATGGCCGGGTGGCGAATCTACGGGTAATCGATGCCAATCCCGTTGGCGTGTTCGAGCGCGAAGCGCGCCGCGCGGCAAGCCGCTACCGCTTTGCGCCGCGTCGGGAAAATGGCCAGGCGGTTATGCGAGAGGCAACCAAGACGCTGTATTTCCGCTTGGAAGAGCGACGCTGATGCGTACCCTGCTCTGCGCTATAACGCTGGTATTCATTGGCCATGCTCAGGCGCAGCAAACTATCGACCCGGTCGTGTTTCAGGCATTGAGCAACGCGAGCGAGGCGCAGCAAAGCAGGAACTTCGCGACCGCCCAGCGGATGTTGGAAGCCGTTCTGAGCTCGACCGAGACGCGCAGCCTGGAGCGCGCGCTAGTGCAGCAAAGGCTGGGCTATGTGGCGATTGAGGGTCAGCGCAGCGCGGAAGCGATTGCCTGGTTGCGCAAGGCGTTAGCGCAGGAGCAACTGGACGATCAAACCGCCAGTCAAGACCGTCGCAACCTGGCCCAGTTGCTGGCGCAGGCTGGACAGGATGCTGAGGCGGTCAGTTTGCTCGAGGTCGAGTTGGCTGCAGGTAACCTGCCGCTGGACACCCGAAAACTGTTGGTGCAGCTGTATAACCGGCTTGAGCGTTACAGCAAGGCGATCCCGCTGGCCGAGCAAGTGGTGCGTGAAAACCCGGACGTAGATGGGGTCTGGTATCAGTTACTGGCCGGGATGAATTATCGGCTGCAACGCTATAAAGCGGCGGAGAAATGGTTTCGACTGTTGTTGCGCCGTCAGCCGGAAAGCGCCGAGACTTGGCGGCAGCTAGCCGCAGTGCAGAGCATGGACCGGCGGCAGGGTGATGCTGCGGGCACCTTGCGTCTGGCTTATGAAGGTGGGATTCGGTTGCGCGAGATCGATCTGGAAAAGCTGTTGGCTCTTCACGTGGCTGCCGGCGCACCCTGGCAGGCAGCACGTTTATTGGAGGCGCTGCTGCAGCAAAAACTGTTGTCAGCCAGTCACGTCCGCACTGAGCGTCTGGCCCAGTTATGGCAACAGGCGCGCGACCATGCGCGTGCTGAGCAGGCCTGGCGAACCTTGGCCCGGAGCACTGGCGAGACTGATCACTGGATGCAGCTTGCTTCGATTCAATTGGAACGCGGCCGGTGGCCCGAATTACTCGATAGTCTTGCGCAGGCACGGGCCGGTGCTTCAGCCGAGCAGCATCAGGTCATGAATCAATGGGCTGAATACGCCCGTCGAGCGATGGAATAGTGTTTAGTCGGCAATTGATGAGAGAAAATTAATAGCTGTATGGTTCCACGCGGGCGTCGGCAATCTGGTAGCCCGCGTTGGCTAGGTCGCTTTCTACATATTTAACCTGCATCGCGCCCGTGACCCAGAATGGCTGGTAAAGCTCTGCCAGCGGGATACCCTTTTTGCTGCGCACATGGACGATCTGATTGGAGGGCGGCGGCGGCACGTGCACGCAGGCGCCAAAATAAGGCACCAATAAAAACTCGCTGACGGAGCCATCTGCGTCGATGCCCAGAGGTACTATATAACCGGGTAATTTGACAGAGCGGCCATCCAATGTGGTGACAACCGGAGCGGTAGGTTCGAGTTGTACGGCGGGATCGCCGAAGTCCTCGTTGCTCAGTGTATCGGCGAGCGTCGATAAGTCATGACTCGGTAGCGGCATGCCATCCAGACCTCGTGCGTTTGCAGGTACCAGGTCACCCCAGCTCAATTCTTCCACGGCCATGGCGGGCAGCGCGCAGAACGCCAGTGTGCAAGCGGTGGTTAGAGCGGCAAGATAACGCATGCAGTACCTCTTGGGGTTCTCAGGTTCGGATCGACAGGCCGTCCGCCAGCGACTGTCGGTAGGCGCGCCAGGCTGGGACGCTGCCCATCAGGACACTGGCCGCCAGAATAGCGCCGAGCAACGTCCATTCATAGGGGCCCGGAGGCGTGATGGCAATGTATAGCCCGTAGCGTGACAGAATCAAAGGCTGAGCCAACCAAAGACACAGATACATCAGGCCGAGCCCGAGCATGATCCCGGCGAAAGCGAGGCTGGCCGCTTCAAGCAACAAAAGGCTGAATACATGTCGGGGACGCGCCCCAACTGAACGCAGGATAGCCATCTCCCGCCTGCGCTCGTTCAGGCTGCTGAGAATGGCTGTCAGCATACCGACCAGGCCGGTCAGTACGACGAACAGCGAAACGATAAAGAGCGCCTTTTCGGCCATCCCGAGCAAGCTCCACAGTTCCTGCAGGGCCACCCCGGGCAGAACCGCTTGCAGCGGTTCGCCGCCGAACTGATTGATCTCCCGCTGTACGGCAAAAGTGCTGATCCGACTGGTCAGGCCGAGTAATACAGCCGTGATTGCCTTGGGGGTCAGATCCATTTCTCGGGCCTGCTCTGCACTGACGCTGGCTGCGCCCCGGCCGGGCATGCCCTGTTGCCAGTCCACATGCAGCGCTTCTATACCCTGCAGGCTGATATGGATGGTGCGATCGACAGGCGTCCCGGTTTTGCGCAGTATGCCGCTCACTCGAAAGGGTTTGTCTGTATGGTCGACAAAACTCACGGAGCCCGTACCGTGGGCCAGGACCATCTCGTCGGTTAAAGCATACCCCAGTTCACGTGCGACATCGGCGCCCAGGACCGCGTCATACAGATCGTCAAACTGTGCACCGCTGGCAAACACTAGTGCCTGATCGCGTCCGTGACGATAGTGCTCGAAGTAACCTGGGGTCGTTCCCATCACCCGAAACCCGCGGTGAGAGTCACCCAGCGAAAGCGGAATGGCCCAGGCAACCTGAGGATGTTCGGTCACATGCTGATAGCTGTCCCAGCGAATGTTGTTGGTCGCGTTGCCGATACGAAAAACCGAATACAGCAGCAATTGCACCGAGCCGGAGCGGGCCCCGACAACCAGATCCGTGCCCGCAATGGTGCTGGTGAAACTGGCCCTGGCCTCGGTCCGGACCTTTTCCACGGCCAGCAGCAAGGTGACACTGAGGGCGATTGCCAGCACCGTCAAGATGGCGGAGAAACGGCGATTAGCCAGACTCTTTATTGCCAAGCGCAGCAGATACATCAGAGCACCTCTGCGGTTGTGGCCGCGCGGTTTATATCCTTTAGCGACAGTGCGCGATCGAACAGCGGCTCCAGCGATGAGTCATGGCTGACGAAGAGCAAGCTGCTGCCTCCGCGTTCGCATTCGGCGAATAGCAGCTGCAGAAAGGCTTCCCGACTGTCCGCGTCCAGGGCGGACGTGGGTTCGTCGGCAATCACCAGTTCAGGGTTACCAATCAGGGCTCGGGCCGCGGCTACCCGTTGCTGTTGGCCAATCGACAGTTCGGAAACGGACCTTCGCAGCAATTGCGGATCAGAGAGTCCGAGGCCGGCAAGCAGATCCAATGCTGCCTGCTCCAGGCTGGCGCTGCGTGCGAGTGCCCGTGCACGGCGTACGGCTGAAAAGCGACAAGGCAGGGTGACGTTTTCAACTAGTGAGAGGTAAGGCAGCAGATTGAACATCTGGAATATGTAGCCAGTATGGTCAGCGCGAAACTGGTCCCGCCTGGCAGCCGAGAGGTCAGCCAGGCTTTTCTCCAGGAGTTTGATGCTACCGCTGTCAGGCAACAGCACACCGCCGAGCAGACCCAGCAAAGTGGTTTTGCCGCTACCCGATGGACCCTTGAGGAACACACGCTCACCGCGGTACAGAGCGAAACTCTGTATGTCCAGTAAGCTCGACTGGCCAGGCCAGGCGAAGGTCACTGCATCTAGTTGGATCAGGAATGGCTGCATGGAAGTGTCTGAGGCATGGGAAAATAGGCAGCTGAAGCTACCAACGTATCGAGTATATCCGATCCGATTGTAACTGTGACTTCAAAGGCGTATGACGCTCTGCGCCGGGGTCAGCTCTCCGCCCTGCTGGCCCTTGGGCGTAATGGCCTGCAACAGGAGTTTTTCGGTATTGGGAAACGCGTCGAACAACTTCACCTCAATTTCCTGGAGTGCGTCAGGATTGGCGCAGGCGAAATGAAAGCGAGCGTCGATATCCGCATGTGCGATTCCGCGGGCGCCGTGATCATCGTGCTCTACCCCAGCCCCAGTGAACAGAGAACTTTCGGCTTCGGACTCTTCCAATATACAAGCTGCTGCTGCAGAGAATACGAACAGGTTCTGGGCCTGTTCCAGACGATGGCGCGCCTGCTTTGTGGTGGCAAGGTCTGTTTCGCTGGTGGGAAGATGTTCAAAACCGACGATGTTGGCAGCGGGGCTTTGGAGCTCGAGTATGACGTTCTGACCATCCAGTACCAGATTAAGGCTTGCCACACCGTGCTCATGTGCAGCGACACTGGCGGCACTCTCTTCTTTGTGTACGTGATCATGGTCATGATTGTGGTTGCTGGCCTGAATGGTGAAGGCCAGCGTACTTAGTAGTCCACCGAGAAGCAGGGTAGTGTAGCGCATGAGCAGCCTCCAATATGTTATAGGATGTTATCCTATAACATGCACGCAGTGCTTGCCAGCCCCCCCCTACGAAGCTTATGCAAGAGAATATCAATACAGGACCTGATAGAGCTTGCGCCGGTATTGGATAGTCAGCGGATGTTCGCTGCCAAGGGCATTGAAGACCTCCAGCAGTGTTCGGTGAGGGCTTCCATCGGCATAGCCGCGATCATGCTCGAACAGTGCCAGCAGGGCAGCAAGAGCCTCCCCGTGGCGCTGCTGCGATAAGTCCACCATCGCCAGTTGATAGGTGGCTTCACTGTCATTGGCGTTCTGTTCGAGGTGCTGCTCAAGCTCGTTACGCGCCGGCAGACCTTCAGCCTGCCGCAGAAAAGTCACCTGGGCCCTTGCGCCAGCCAGTGCAGCCTTGTGTACATTATTATCTTTTACCGCATCCAATACCTGTTCCGCTGCGTCAAGCTGGTTATCCATCGCCAGTGCTCGGCCAAGCAGAATCAGGAGGGGGTCTTCGGTTTGCTCGCTGATGGCTGGCTGCAGCAGGGCTATTGCCTGTGTCGCATTGCCTTCCTCAAGGAGGGTGGCAGCTATTGTGGCCAGGTCCGCGTCAGGTTCCGGGGCCGCCTCGGGCACGGTGCCCAGATGTGGCTCGAGGATGGCCCGGATGGCACTTTCGGGCTGGATGCCGGCGAAGCCGTCGACGGGCTGGCCATCCTTGAACAGCACGACGGTTGGCAGGCTCCGGACGCCAAAGCGCTCGGTCAGTTCGGCCTGTTGATCACAGTCGACCTTGGCCAGCAACAGTTCGCCCGCATAGCTCTCGGTGATACTGGCGAGTACCGGCAGCAGGGCCTTGCAGGGTGCACACCACTCGGCCCAGAAATCCACCAGGACCGGTTCGTGAAAGGAGTTCTCCAGTACATAGCGGTCAAAGGTCTCGGTAGTGACATCAAAAATATAGGCTGACTGGCTCATGGAGTGTCCATCGAATTGAGAGTCAGGCGATAGTGGGGCGCCCTGCCGCTGAAATCAAGGGTGCTCTGGGCAGACTGCTGGTCCGCGGGTGTTGCCATACAAGGCTACCTTCCGGAACGCCAGGGGCTCGCCCAGATCCGGCCAGGTCTGACCCTGTAATCTGCTCAGCAGTCGGTAGCCTGGATGCTGCAGGTCACGCACCCGCGAGTCGGCGAGCATGGTGGAGGCGGCGCGCTGGCGGAAATGTTCAAGAAATACGCGGTTGTTGCTGTCATACAGGACGTCCGCAGCGAGGATCAGATCAATATCGCCAGTTACGGCAAAAAAATCCTCTGCCAGAGTCAGTTTTACGCCGTTCAGCGCAGCATTCAGGGTGCTGGCGAGCAGCGCCTGAGGATCAAGGTCGCAAGCTATGCTTTGTTGCGCGCCGGCCATGGCGCAGGCAATGGCGACAACACCCGAGCCACTGCCAAAGTCCAGTACTCGTTTACCGCGAACCTGTTGCGGATGCTCGAGTATCCACCGAGCCAATGCCAGGCCGCTGCCCCAGCAAAAGCTCCAATAGGGTGGCCGATCGAGCAGTCGCCGGGTTTCCTCGCTGCTGAAGGCACGATTCAGGTTGGCTGGATCAAGCAGCCACAGTTGCAGTTTTTCCAGTCCGGGCAGACGGGTGGCTATCAGTTGTGCATCGGCCAGAACATGATGCAACTCGGCGTTCAGGGCGGCTAGTGTCATGCTGTGATCCGCAGTAGTAGTGTGGCTATTAAGTGCGGCGTGAAGAACGATGCGCAGCCTGCTCAGATCGGCAGCAGGACTTGTAGACGACTGTGCAGAAATTCGATCAGGGTCCGCGTGGCCAAGGTGGGGTAGAGGTTGGGCGCGGTCAAGAGGTATAGCTGATCGCCCCAGGCACTTACTCGGGCGCGCTGTGAGGGTAACAGCCGTTGCAACTCGCCGTTGTCCAGCTCCTGCTGCACGCTGTACAGCGGTAGCAGAGCGCAACCAATACCTGCCAGGGTGGCACGTTTGAGGAACATCATGTCTTCGGTCTGCAGTCGCGGTCGCAGCATCAGTGTACGGGTTTCATGGCCGTCGAACAGCTCCAGCGGCAGACGTTGGTCATGTGAGTTGACGCTGACCATGTCGATCTTTAACAAATCTTCCGGTTGCTGCGGCGTGCCATGCGCCTGGAGATAACGAGGACTGGCGCAAAGCGCCCAATCAACTGGGCCGAGGTCGCGCGCCACCAGGGCGTCAGGCGGCGTCGTGGTTACGCGGATAGCAACGTCAATTTCGGCAGCGACCAGATCGAAAATACGATTGCTGAAGGTTAATTGCAGGCTAACCTCCGGGTATAGACTGGCAAACTCCAATAGCAGCGGGCCAACCACCTGCTGCCCCAGTGCGACCGGTACGCTGAGGCGGATATGCCCGCGCAGATTCTTGCCCAGGTCGTCTACCGTGGCCTGCAGGGCGTTCAGTTCCTGGCTGATGCGCGCCGCATGCTCGTAAAGCGCCCAACCGATTTGCGTCGGCTCCACCCGGCGCGTGGTACGCCGGAACAGCTGCACTTGAATGCTCTGCTCTAGCGCCTTGAGTCTGCGGCTGACGTGCGAGCGTGATGTGCCAAGGCGGCGCGCGGCAGCGCTCATGCTGCCAGCTTCGACTACTGCGCTGAGGAACTGCAGGTTCTTGATGTCCATCCATTGTTGCCTATTTGTAAACGGTTTGGGCTGGTTGGCGGATATTGTAGATCAGTCAGTCAGCTTCTATAGTCTTTGCACTTTATTATTCTGATATCGCATGCCTGACATGGCCCTAGGAGAACAACAATGAGTCTTCCCCTCATTCTGCAGAACTCACTGACGCTACCCGTTATTTGCTCACCGCTGTTTATCATTTCCAGCCCTGATCTGGTGATCGCCCAGTGCAAAGCCGGCGTGGTCGGCTCCTTTCCGGCGCTGAATGCTCGGCCAGCCGAAGAGCTGGACGTCTGGCTGCAACGCATAACGTCCGAACTGGAGAGTTTCAAAAAAGCTAATCCGGAGGCGAAGGTTGCACCCTACGCGGTGAACCAGATTGTCCATGCCAGTAATGACCGGCTGCAGCATGACGTGGAAATGTGCGTGAAATACAAGGTGCCCATCGTCATCACCAGCTTGCGCGCACCCAACGATGTGGTGGGCCCGGTTCATAGCTATGGCGGGCTGGTTTTTCACGACGTGATCAACGTCAAGCACGCGAAGAAGGCGATCGAAGCGGGGGTCGATGGTCTGATTTTGGTCTGTGCTGGCGCTGGCGGGCACGCTGGTCAATTGAGCCCCTTTGCCCTGGTATCGGAAATTCGTGACTTCTACGATGGCCCCATCATCCTTTCGGGCTCTATCGCCAAAGGCGAGCAGATTCTTGCCGCGCAAGCCATGGGCGCAGACCTGGCTTACATGGGTACGCGTTTTATCGCCACCCACGAAGCCAACGCTGACGAGGCGTACAAGCAGATGCTAGTGGACACCAGCGCGGACGATATCGTCTACAGCAACCTGTTTACTGGCGTGCACGGCAATTATCTCAAGCCCAGCATTCAGAACGCCGGCATGGATCCGAACAATCTTCCGGAAGGGGACAAGAGCAGCATGAAGTTTGGCTCCGGTGGTAGCAACAAAAGCAAAGCCTGGCGCGATATCTGGGGCGCAGGGCAAGGCGTGGGCAGTATTGGTGCCATCACCTCGACCGCCGAGGCAGTCAGCAAGCTTGAGCGCGAATACGCTGATGCCCGTGCGCGCATGCAGATGCTAGCCAGCCCCTATGGTGAAAAGCCATGACGGCCCAGTTGATCTGTGGCGAGCTGGATCGCAGTGGCGACGACGTCGCCAGACGGGCTTTGCGGCTAGCGGGTGGACTGGCCCGACTGGGCGTTGAGGACGGTGATGTGATCGCAGTGATGCTGCGCAACGGGCCTGCCTTTATCGATGCGATTCAGAGCTGCCAGACGGCTGGGTGTTTTTACTGCCCGATCAACTGGCACTTCAAAGCAGACGAAGTGGCGTTTTTGTTGAGCGACTCGGGAGCCAAGGTGTTTCTGGTCGAAGCAGACCTGCTGGAAGCCCTTGAGAGCATTATTCCAGAGGGCGTTCAGGTGTTGGTTAATGGCGCTGGAACTGAGTTGGCCTCCGGCCGTCTGGCCTATGAGCCATGGCTGGCCGCGCAGGCACCGTACGCGGGTGCCGAGCGTACCCCGCGTACTCACATGGCCTATACCTCAGGCACAACCGGATTGCCCAAGGGCGTCAAGCGTCTTGCCCCCGCACCGCAAGAGCGCGAAGCAATGGCGGCAGCCATGCAGGGTTTGTCGCGGGCAGCCTGGGGTATCGAGCCGGGCGTACGCACGCTGGTCTCGGCGCCGCTGTACCACAGCGCCCCCAGTTCCTTTGCTCAGCAGTCGATTTTGCAGGCCGAGCTGATGGTAGTGATGCCGCGTTTTGACGCCGAACAGACGTTAGCGCTGATTGAGCAACATCGTATTGATACGGTATTTCTGGTGCCGATCATGTACGTGCGCCTGCTGCGGCTGCCGGCCGAGATCAAAGCTAAATACGATCTGTCATCTGTACGCTTTGTGGCCTCTACCGGTGCGCCCTGTGCACCCGATGTAAAGCTGGCAATGCTCGACTGGTGGGGCCCGGTGATTTATGAAACCTATGCCTCCAGTGAAACCGGCATGATCACAATCCAGGACCCTGTCTCCGCGCGGCGCAAGCCGGGTAGCGTCGGTTTGCCGATTGGTGACACGCGCATCCGCATCGTCGATGACCAGGGTAGCGACTGTGCGGTGGGCGAACCGGGCGTGATATATGTGCGTCAGCCAGCTGTCCCCGACTTTACCTACCTGAATAATGAAGCGGCCCGCGTCAAGGCAGGACTTGATGATCTAGCTACTGTCGGCGATATCGGTTATCTGGATGATGAGGGCTACCTTTATATCTGCGACCGCAAATCGGATATGGTGATTTCCGGTGGCGTAAATATTTATCCGGCGGAGATTGAGCACGTTCTGATAACGCTCCCGGGCGTAACCGACTGCGCTGTGCTGGGCGTGCCCGATGCCGAATATGGCGAATCGCTGCTGGCGGTAGTGGCTGCGACGCCGGGCCTTCTGTCTGTGGAGCAGGTACAGCAGTATGTGCGTGAGCGCCTGGCCAGCTTCAAAGTACCGCGTCGGGTCGAGCTGGTTGATGCCCTGCCGCGTGACGACAACGGCAAGATCGCCAAGCGTCATCTGCGGGACCGTTTCGCGCCCTCCTGAGCTCGGAGCCGCAGGACGTCGGGTGTTGAGGATTTCCGTTTCTGAGGGATAAAGATGCATTTTTATCGCGGCCTACAAAAGAGTAAGATACAGGCGCTTTTTATCCTTCTGGGAAATCTTAATGCATTGTCCATTCTGCGGCGCCCACGATACTAAGGTTATCGATTCCCGGCTGGTTGCCGAAGGCGATCAAGTGCGCCGGCGGCGCGAGTGTCTTGCCTGCCAGGAGCGCTTTACGACCTTTGAAACAGCCGAGCTGGTGCTTCCCCGGATTATCAAGGGTGACGGTCGGCGTCAGCCTTTCGACGAAGAGAAGCTGCGTGCAGGTATGCAGCGCGCGCTGGAAAAACGCCCGGTCAGTGTCGAACAGATTGAAGCCGCTATAGGCCACATCAAGCACCGACTGCGGGCGTCCGGTGAGCGTGAAGTGCAGGCGATGGTTGTTGGTGAAATGGTCATGAACGAACTCAAGCAGCTCGATGAGGTTGCCTACATTCGGTTTGCTTCTGTCTACCGGCGTTTTCAGGATCTCAATCAGTTTCGCGAAGAGATTGAGCGGCTGTCACGCCGTGACAAGGACGAGCCGGATGCCTGATCAGGCGATCAACGATCGGAGCATGATGGCCCGGGCGTTGCAGTTGGCAGAGAGAGGCCTGTACACCACGGATCCCAATCCCCGCGTCGGTTGTGTGCTGGTTCGCGGCGGGCAGGTTGTGGGCGAGGGCTGGCATGTGCGTGCCGGTGAAGGTCATGCTGAGGTGAATGCGCTGAGTCAGGCCGGTGGCGCTGCGCGCGGTGCGACGGCCTACGTAACGCTTGAGCCGTGCAGCCACACTGGTCGCACACCGCCCTGCGCTGACGCACTGTTAGCCGCTGGCGTGATACGGGTGGTTGCGGCCATGCAGGATCCCAATCCGCTGGTCGGTGGCCGTGGCCTTGCGCGTTTGAGCGCGGGTGGCATTGAAGTCGAGTGCGGTTTGCTGGAAGCGCAGGCGGCTGCGCTGAATGCGGGTTTCGTCAAGCGTATGCAGACCGGTCTACCCTTTGTGCGACTCAAGTTGGCCATGAGTATGGACGGCCGCACCGCAATGGCCAGTGGTGAAAGTCAATGGATTACCGGTCCCGAAGCACGTGCCGATGTGCAGCGTCTGCGCGCGCGCAGCAGTGCGGTGGTCTCTGGCGCTGATGCGGTATTGCTGGATGATTCTGCGTTGACGGTGCGCCGCGACCAGTTGGGCCTGCCGGAAGCACAGGCGGCCACCGCAGCTGCCCGTCAGCCACTGAGAGTATTGATAGATGGCCGCCGGCGTGTACCCTTGACCAGCCGCTTGTTCCAGCAATCCGGACCTGTGCTGGTAGCGTGCCGACTGGACGGAGCGGCAGCGCTGGATTACAGCGATGCGGGTGCCGAGTTACTTGCATTACCCAGTGCGGCCGGCGAGTACGTTGATCTTGAGGCTCTGTTACGGCTGCTGGCTGCGCGCGACTGCAATGAAGTGCTGGTGGAGTCCGGAGCCAGTCTGGCGGGTGCCTTTCTGCAGGCAGGCCTGGTTGACGAGTTGATTGTATACATGGCGCCAAGGCTGCTGGGCAGTCTGGCGCGACCCTTGTTGGAGCTGCCCTTCGACAGCATGGCCGAGGCCATGCAGCTTGATGTAACCGACATGCGGGTTGTCGGCCGTGACTGGCGAATCACGGCGCGACCGGTTCTTTCTTTCTAAAGAGTGTTTCATTATGCATACGGCAGTTCAATGGTTGCTGATTGTAATGGCAGTAGCTGCGTTTCTGGGTGTGGTTTTCGAGGAGTTGATTCACGTCAACAAAGCCAAGGTGGTGCTATTTTTCGGCGCGCTGGCGTGGATGGTGCTGTTTGTCGCTGCACCTGACGAGGCATTTCGTGAGCGGGTCCACGAGGCGCTAAACGAAAATATCACGGATATCGCCGGACTCTGGCTTTTCCTGCTGGCGACCATGACCTTTGTCGCTTACCTGAACAAGAAGGGACTGATTGAAAATATCATCTACAGCATTCTTCCTGGTCGGGTGACAGAGCGAAAGTTGCTGTTTCTTACTGGCCTGTTCTGCTTCGTTTTTTCATCCATTGCGGACAACATCACCGCCACGCTGGTCTCGGTGGCGCTGGTACTGAGCCTGAAGATGGAGCTGCGCAAGACCCTGCGTTTTGCCACGCTGGTCGTCTTTGCGGTCAACTCGGGCGGCGTGGCAATGATCACCGGTGATGTCACTACCCTGATGATCTTTCTCGCCGACAAGGTCGAGATTACCCATCTGTTGATGTTGAGTGGGCCCGCATTGTTGGCGGTACTGTTGCTTGCCGGACTGCTCTCTGTGGGACTCAAGGATGAAGTCATTATCGAGAAAGCCGCGTTGAAACCCTTGCGCGGAGTTGATCAACTGATCGGCCTGGTTTTCCTGCTGACCATTCTCGGGACTATCCTGGGGAGTCTGGTCTATTCCATTCCGCCCGTATTGACCTTTCTCACCGGGCTGGCGCTGATGTTTTTGATTGCACGGTTTTTCAACGAAGACATCGAAAACGATCCGATTCTCGAGTATGTCCGGGCAATCGAGTTCGAGACGTTGCTGTTCTTCCTTGGGGTTCTGCTATTGGTCGGCATGCTTCAGTTTATCGGTGTACTGCAAGGCCTGACGGCACTTTACGATGTGGTGCCAGTGGTCGTTGCCAATTTCCTGATGGGTATGCTTTCGGCGCTGATTGATAACGTGCCCTTGACCGCTGCCTTGTTGAAAGCCGATCTGCAGATGACTACCGCCAACTGGATGGGCCTGACTTATGCTGTCGGAGTGGGCGGTTCATTGCTTATAATCGGCTCCGCTGCCGGGATCGTGGCGATGAGCAAGCTGCCGGGCTTGACCTTCATGACCTACATGCGCAGCTTTGGGTTGCTATTCGCGGCTTTCATCTTCGGCTATATCTCGGTTTATGGTTTGGGTTTGCTGGTCGGTGGCTAGTAGACTCACCTCCTGATAAAGAGGCACTTTTACATGTTCACAGGCATCATCGAAGCGGTTGGTCAGATCCAGAGCATGCAGCCCCGTGGCGGAGACGTCAGGCTTTACGTGAAAACAGCGGGTCTCGATCTGGGCGATGTGAAATTGGGCGATAGTATCGCGGTCAATGGTGTCTGCCTGACTGCGGTGGAGCTGCCTGGGGATGGCTTCTGGGCTGACGTCAGTGGGGAAACCATCCGGCGTACGGCACTGTCGCGCCTCAAGGACGGCAGTCGAGTCAACCTGGAAAAGGCACTCACGCCCTCTTCGCGTTTGGGAGGGCATCTAGTCAGTGGCCATGTGGATGGCGTTGGTAAAGTCCTCTCGCTGGAAGAGGATGCGCGATCCTGGCATTTTCGTATCGAAGCGCCAGCCGAGCTGGCGCGTTATATAGCTGAGAAGGGTTCGATTACCGTCGACGGCATCAGTTTGACGGTCAACTCCGTAGATGGTGCCGTGTTTGATCTGAACATTGTGCCGCACACCATGCAGCAAACAGTCATGGGCGAGTACCAGCCGGGTAGTCCGGTTAATCTGGAAGTCGACCTGATCGCCCGCTATCTGGAGCGCCTGCTGTTGGGAGACAAAGCCGCCGAGCCCAATCGCGACAGCCGTCTGAGCATGTCTTTTCTTGCCGAAAACGGCTACCTGAAATCCTGATCAAGGAGCCCGGGAGGGCCGCATGAAACTTAATACTGTAGAAGAACTACTGGAAGATATTCGCGCTGGGAAGATGGTCATTCTGATGGATGACGAAGATCGCGAGAACGAAGGCGACCTGATCATGGCGGGTCAGGCCTGCCAGGCTGAACATATCAATTTCATGGCCCGTTTCGGGCGCGGATTGATCTGCATGCCGATGAGTCTGGAGCATTGCGAGCGCTTGAATCTGCCCCTGATGGTGCAGCGCAACAATTCCGGCTTTGGTACCAAGTTCACGGTTTCCATCGAAGCGGCCATTGGGGTCAGTACGGGAATCTCCGCTGCAGACCGGGCGCGCACTGTGCAAGCTGCCGCAGCGCCAGGCGCGGTGGCTGATGATATTGTCAGCCCCGGCCATATTTTCCCGTTGATGGCGCAACCGGGTGGCGTGTTGGCGCGTGCCGGTCACACCGAAGCCGCCTGCGACCTGGCGCGCATGTCAGGTTTTGGTGAGTCGGGTGTCATCTGCGAGATCATGAACGATGATGGCAGTATGTCCCGTCGTCCCCAGTTGGAAGGCTTTGCCCGCGAACATAACCTCAAGATTGGTACCATTGCAGATCTTATTCACTACCGGTTACTCAACGAGCGTACGGTCAAACGCATATCCGAGCAGCCGCTTGAAACCGAACTGGGCAGCTTCAACCTGGTGACTTACCGCGACAGTCTTGAGGGCGCAGTGCATCTGGCTTTGACGCTGGGTAAACTGGAGCCGGAAGAACCAACGCTGGTGCGTGTGCACAACATGGATCCGTTGCGGGACCTGTTCATGGTCAGTCAACCCGGCCGCTGGAGTCTGCGTGCCGCGATGAGCAAGCTGGCTGAGGCCGGTCATGGAGTAGTGCTGCTGTTGGGCAACCAGATGGGCTCCGAAGAGCTGCTGCATCATGTTAACCAGCTTGCCGGGACCGATGCGCCCGAACGTGAACCGACAACCTACAATACCGTTGGCGCTGGTTCGCAGATTCTTCGTGACCTCGGTGTACGCAAGATGCGACTGCTGTCCCAGCAGATGAAGTTCAATGCCATATCCGGGTTCGACCTGGAAGTAGTAGAATATCTGCCCTGCGAATAACCGCACCCGATTAACGACTGCGCCTGGTGCGCAGCCGGTTCTTTAATAGAGAGAGATTACATGTCAGCTATACGTACCATCGAAGGCGATTTCGTATCAGTGCAGGGCCGCTATGCGTTAGTGGTCGGCCGTTTCAACAGCTTTGTAGTAGAAAGCCTGCTGTCCGGCGCTATCGATGCGCTCAAGCGTCACGGTGTTAAAGAGGCGGATATCACCATTGTGCGTGCCCCGGGTGCCTTTGAGATTCCTCTGGTTGTGAAGAAAGTCGCCGAAACCAAGCAGTTCGACGCCATCATCACCCTTGGCGCGGTTATCCGCGGCGGCACGCCGCATTTTGAATATGTTGCGGGTGAATGCGTCAAGGGCATTGGCAGTCTGTCCTTGGAGTACGGTATACCGGTCGCCTTTGGTGTGCTGACGGTCGACAGCATTGAGCAGGCCATTGAGCGATCTGGCACCAAGGCGGGGAATAAGGGCGCCGAGGCAGCCATGTCTGCTGTTGAAATGGTCAGCCTGTTCAAGCAGTTGGGGGCAAAGTGAGCGAATCCGACCAGCAACCGGTCAGTGCTGGCAGGCCCAAAGCGTCGGCGCGTCGCAAGGCGCGCAGCTTTGCGGTGCAGGCTTTGTACGGTTGGCACGTGGCCGATCTGCCGCTGTCTGATATCGAAGCGCAATATCGCGCCGACAATGATTTTGCCAAGGTCGACGGTGCTTATTTTCACGAATTGCTAACCGGCGTGGGTCGCAACCTGACCGAACTGGATGAACACCTGGGTAGCGTGCTTGACCGTCCGGTGCGCGAACTTGATCCCATCGAGTTGTCGATCTTGCGCCTGGGCGTCTATGAACTGGTGCATCGGATCGACGTGCCCTACAAGGTAGTGATCAACGAAGGTATCGAACTGGCCAAGATCTTTGGCGCCACTGACGGTCACAAGTACGTCAATGGCATTCTCGACAAGCTTGCGCCGAGTCTGCGCAGCGTCGAGGTCAATGCGTCCCGCAGGGGGCGTTGAGATCTATCTGAAAAGGTTGTAGCCATGTCGTTGGGTGAGTTCGAACTGATTGGCCGGTATTTTCGCAGCGCTGCGCTGGAAGGTGCTGGTCCGACGGCGCAAGTCACCCTGGGTATTGGCGATGATGCGGCCATGATTGCCCCGGCCGCTGAAAAGCAGTTGGTCGTGTCGACAGACTCCCTGGTGCTCGGCACGCATTTTCCGCCTGATTACGTCCCCTCCAATATTGCTTATCGCGCTCTTGCCGCCGCTGTCAGTGATCTCGCCGCGATGGGCTCCAGACCGCTGGGTTTCACGCTGGCTCTTACCTTGCCCGAGGTTGATGAGGTCTGGCTGCAGAGCTTTGCTGAAGGCCTCGCCGAGGCTGCGCGCGACCACCGTATTAGTCTAATCGGGGGTGACACGACCAAAGGCCCGCTAAACATCAATGTCACCGTTTTTGGCGAAGTGCGCCCTCGCAATGTGGTTCGCCGTAGTGATGCACAGCCAGGGGATTTGTTATGTGTTGGCGGGCCGTTGGGTGATGGTGGTGGCGGTCTTGCGGTTGCCCTTGCAGCGGCGTTGCCAGCCGATCTCGACGATGCCGCGCGTGATTATCTGTTGCAGCGTTTCTGGCGGCCCATGGCGCAGTGCGATCTCGGGCTAGAATTGGCCGGGGTAGCCAGTGCTGGGCTGGATATCTCTGATGGCTTGCTGGCTGACGCGCGTCACCTGGCAGAGGCCAGTGGACTGGCGCTGCATATTCGGGTCGCGGACTTGCCTTGCTCACAGGCATTGCGCCTCTGGCCTGCGGAGCAGCGGCGGGAATGGATGTTGGGCGCAGGAGACGATTACGTATTACTTTTCACCCTGCCGGTTGCCAGTATCCGCTCTCTGGAGATCTGGAAATCCCAGGGATTTGACGTGACGGTAGTTGGCGAGGCTGTTGTCGGGCGCGGTATATGGTTGGACGAAGGTCAGGGGCTCGAAGAAGTAGCCCGGCCAGCGGGTTACCAGCATTTCCAAGGGAACAATAATGTCTGAACAGGTCTCGTACGCCCCCGCATCGGTCTGGCGCAATCCCATCCATTTTCTCGCCTTCGGCTTCGGCAGTGGTGCGGTGCGCCGGGCACCGGGAACCTGGGGTACGCTGGCCTCGGTTCCGTTCGTTCCCTTATGGCAGCACCTGCCGTTGTCGGGCTATCTGGCGGTCATCGTCATCAGCACACTGCTGGGTATCTGGCTATGCGGGCGCACCGCAAAAGATCTGGGAGTGCATGACCACGGTGGCATCGTCTGGGACGAGTTTGTCGGCTACTGGTTAACCATGCTGCTAGCGCCACCGGGCTGGCTCTGGCTGCTTGGCGGCTTTGTGCTCTTTCGCTTTTTCGATATTTTGAAACCCTGGCCGATCGGCTGGGTGGATCGCAAAGTGCACGGCGGACTGGGTATCATGCTGGACGATATTCTCGCCGGACTGATGGCGTTGGCGGTGTTGCTTGCGGTTGAACAACTGTTCTGAATGCCGGATCAAGGAGAATAACGATGCGAAGGACGTTAGCCATAGCGTGGATCGTTTTGGGATTGGCTACAGCTGTAGGTAACCTCAGTGCAGAGCCGCGGGTCAGGGTTGTCGGTCTGTTCTCCGGTGCCGCAGTGGTCAATATCGACGGGCAACGGCATATGTTGCGCATCGGCAAGCCAGGGCCACACGGTGTTGAGTTACTGGCAGCAGATAGTCGCAATGCGACCTTGCGAATCAATGGTGAAACCCGCCAACTCTCTTTGCAACGTGACTACACCGACGGTTTTGCCGAGGTCGAGCGCCAGCAGGTTTCCATCGCACGTACTGCGGGGGGGCACTTCCGTACCATTGGCTCCATCAATGGCCAGAATGTCCAGTTCATGCTCGATACCGGCGCGACCAGTGTGGCAATGAACTCCTTTCAGGCTCAGCGTCTGGGGATCGACTTCCGGCTCAATGGCACGCCGATCATGGCCAGTACCGCAAGCGGCCAAGAGAGGGGGTACCGGGTTATGCTGGATAGAGTGAAGGTGGGCGATATCGAGCTGAGCAACGTCGACGGCCTGGTTCTGGAAGGTGGCTTTCCGACCGAGGTGCTGCTGGGTAACAGCTACCTGAGCCGAATACGCATGGTCGACAATGGCGCAACGCTGCTGCTGGAAAGTCGGAACTGAAGTCGTGTCGGCTTGATCGCCGACATGCTGACACATTCGCCATGTCGCTATACGTCGCCGTTCCGGCGTTCACCTGATAATATGGCGCCCCTTTGTAGTTGCAACCGGACAGGAGCCAGGTGTGTCAGTCACCTTTGTTGCGTCATCCAAATTGCCAACCCGCTGGGGCACCTTCACCATGCATGGCTTTCTCGAACCGGAAACCGGCAAGGAGCATGTGGTGCTGACCATGGGTGATGTTGCCGACGGCCAGCCAGTACTCGGCCGCCTGCACTCGGAGTGCCTAACCGGTGATGCCTTGTTCAGCCTGCGCTGTGACTGCGGCTTCCAGCTGGAAGCTGCGCTCAAGGCGATTGCCGAAGAAGGTCGTGGGGCTCTTCTGTATTTGCGTCAGGAAGGTCGAGGCATAGGCCTGATGAACAAGATCAGGGCTTACCATCTGCAGGACGGTGGTGCTGATACCGTTGAGGCAAATGAGCAGCTCGGCTTTGGCGCCGATCAACGCGATTATGGGATTTGCCAGCCGATCCTCAAGCACCTGGGCATCACCAGCCTACGTCTGCTGACCAATAATCCGCGTAAAGTTAAAGCCCTGGAGAGCTACGGGCTGAACGTGACCGAGCGTTTGCCACTGGAATTCGGCCTCAATCCCCACAACAGCAAGTACCTGGCAACCAAGGCTGGCAAGCTCGGCCATATGCTGGGGCAGATGCATCAGGCGGAAAAAGAATAATGTTCGATTCTACTCAGCACTGGCGAGCCTTGCGCCGTAACTGGCGTATGCAGAGCTTTGTGACCTTGTGCTTGCCCATTGCCTTGGCCTGGTTGCTGAAAGATCAACCGGGCGCATGGGAAGACGGTGCCATTGCGTTATTCGTTCTCGCACTGGCCACCCTGTTCCTTTCGCTTTGGCGGTTTCGCCGGTACAAGGCGGCGCTGATTGAAGCCGAGCGCCTGGGTGAGACTCCTGAGGCCGCGGACGCCTGGGTAACGCTGCATCGTGAGCAGCTACTTGGATTGCTCAATGCCAAGCTTCCGGCATGGATCGGTATGCTGCACTACGTGTGTACTGCGGAGGTTGTGCCTTTGACCCTGCTGGTGTTGGCGAGCGTCGGCGTTATGCTACTGTATCGTCCGCCCTCCGCCTGGGTGAAGTGATGCCGCGCTGGCGGGCTGCTCTGGTCTGCCTATGGCTGTTTTGTACCGGCGCACTGGCCAGTGACCTAGACGGTCACTCCCAAGCGCAACGTATCGTCAGTTTGGCTCCGTTTCTGACCGACATGGTGGTTCAGCTGCAACAGGCTGATCGTCTGGTTGGGGTGCTGGACGATGGCCAGCTGCACGATGATCTTGCGCGGATTCCACGCGTCGGTGGCTATCAGTCGGTGTCGCGCGAACTCATTCTTGCGCAGAAGCCTGATCTGGTTCTCGCCTGGAGCTCTGGCAACTCACCGCAGATGCTTGCTCAATTAGAGGATTGGGGCTTGCGTGTAGAGCGATTCGACCCGCAGCGCCTGAATGATATCGCGCAGATGACCCGCGAACTGGGCCTATTGCTGAACGTATCCGAACGTGCCGAATTGCTGGCATCCGAGTTTGAACAGGCGCTAGAGCGCTCCTACCGCCCGCTCAGCAAAAACGCGCCACGGGTCTTTGTACAGCTCTGGGACGACCCTCTTTATACCGTCAGCGATCAGCAGTTGATCGGCGATGCGCTGCGGCATTGCGGAGCTGTAAACGTCTTTGGTGATCTGTCCGTGCTTGCCCCTCAGGTGGGGCGCGAAAGCGTTATCGCAGCCGACCCCGATATCATTATTGCGTTTTCCGATGCCCCGGCCGGTGCGAATATCTGGCTGCAGCGCTGGCGCCAGTTTCCGCAGCTAAGAGTGGTTCGCGAGGAGGGTTTAAGGGTGATGGATGGGGACGCGCTGGTACGGCCAACGCCTGCCGTACTGCAAGGCTTGGAACAGCTGTGCGCATTGATCGAGCGGCATTGAATTGTATTGCAAGAGTGAAGCGGGCGGCACACCTGGAAGATGCGCCGCCCGCTTGTCGGATCAGAAGTTGGGCGTCCAGCTCACTGCCAGCTGGGCATTCAGATTGTTTTCCTGGTAACTGTAGGTTTGGCCGCCGCTATTATAATTGGCCAGCCGGTAGTCCTTGTCGAGCAGATTACCCAGTTTGAGATCCCAGCGTACGGCCTCGGTCATCGCCCAATGCGCGCGAGCTTCGACCAGTCCATAGCCAGACAGCTCCTGTTGATTTGCCGGGTCATTGTAGCGGGTACTGTTGGCCGTCACGCTGAATCCCAAGCCCAAATCGCCCCATTGACGGTCAATATCGACACTGAGTAACCGCTTGGGCCGGCGTGGCAGCTGATTGCCCGTGTTGCGGTCCCGGGGATCCATCCAAGTAGCCGAGGCCATGGTCTGCCAGCCTGCCAGCTCGACCTCGGCGCTGAGCTCCAGCCCGTGGATGCGTGCCCGGCTGATGTTCTGGGCGACAAAGAATGGGTCGAGCAAAATCAGATCATCGATATCAGTTCGGAACGCAGCCGCCTGCAGTCTTGTGTTTTGAACCTCTCCCCGCCATTGCAGCTCATAGCTCTTAGAGCGTTCGGGCTGCAGCTCTAGGTTTGCGCCGAAGCTGTTGTACAGATCGTTGAAAGTCGGCGCCCGGAAACCTTCGCCATATGAAGCGACCAGCTGTTGATTGGCGCTGATGGGCAGGATCAGGGCCGCGTTGAAGGTGTTGGCGTTGCCAAACTGCTCGTTGTCGTCGTGCCGCCACCCGAGCTCGGTCTGAAACGCCTCACCGACAAAGCGGTGCTGAACGAACGCGGCGCGGTTTGAGCGCTCTGTTTTGAGGAAGCTGCCGGTAGTGCGAAGACGATCCTCGTACCAATCCAGTCCTGCCTGCAGACTATGCTGATCATTCAATTGCAGAGTATTCAGCCAGCTGGCGGAATCGCGGTAGGTGTTGTAGGTGAAATTGAAGAAGTCGTAATTGCTGTCGCGTTTGTCTTCCGCATGACCGGCTTCCAGGCGGGTAGTCCACAGCTGATTGACCTGCCATTGCAGATGCGTAGCGACCGTGCTCAGGGTGAAGTCATCCTCGGGGTTGCCAAACAGGTCATATTCCGTATTGCCACTTTGCTCCAACAGGCTGATGCCAGCTTCCAACGTATCGGTAAAGCGATGGCTGAGGCTCGCATTGAAAGCGCGATTACGATATCCGTCATCGTCCTGATCGCCCGCAGTTTCATGCCGTGTGCGATCAAAGCCGCCTGTTTCGTTCAGGCTAGCGCCAAGTTCGAAGCGGGTCCGTTGATCGCCGCCAGACAGGCCTACATTCCGGCGATAGGTCTGGTCGCTACCCACAGCGAAACTGGCCCGGGGATTTAGCCCCATTTTGCCTTGACGGGTAAAAATCTGTATCACACCACCAATGGCGTCTGAGCCGTAGATAGCGGAACGGGGTCCGCGGATCACTTCAATACGCTCAATCTGGTCGACATTCAAAAACTCTAGACTGGGTTGGCCGGCCGATGCGCTACCGATGCGCTGCCCGTCTACCAATACCAGTGATTGAGTACTGCCGGTGCCACGCAGGGATAGCGCTGTGAGACTGCCAGGGCCGCCGTTGGTGGTGATCGATGCGCCTGGCACTCGACGCAATAGATCGGCGACCGTGGTGGGCTGCAGGAGCTCGATATCGGCGCGGGTAAATACGGTGGTGGCTGCTGGCGTACTGGATAGTTGCTGCGCCTGGCGCGATGCGGTGATCACTGTGTCTGGAAGATCCAGGGAGCTGTTGGCCAGCGTGATTCCAGATGCCAACAAGGTAGGGACGAGAATTAAAAATCTGTTCATGTTGAGCCCCAAAAGAAATACTTTTGAGGAGGGCGAGAAGCCAGCGAAATCTGTCAGAAACACGAAGGGACAGCCATACACTGGCCGGGTGACGCCCTCCGCGACACCTCAGCAACGAATCTGCGCGCCGCTTGCAGGGCGCGCAGATTCTTTCGCACAGGGCCGGTCTCCGGGCTCAGGATGCAAATAATGTGGCCTTCCCATACTCGAGAGTACAGTGGCGTAATGCACATTACCGACAGACCCGTATCAGGGGTCTGTGATCCTTTACCGTTGCGGGGGCAGCGTCGGGATTGCACCGACTTCCCGTTTAACCCCGTGGCTTGATGGCCAGCAGGGCACCCAGTGCGACTGGAAGCGGGATGGACTCTAGGGGGAATGCGCGCAGCGGTCAAGTCTGCAGGCGCAGATTCAGGTGGATTGCAGTAGCCGCTGTCGTATCGATGCCTCGATTCCTGCTGAATCCAGTCCGCATTCGGCTAACATTTCAGCCGGTTTGGCATGCTCAGCGTAGCAATCGGGCAGGCCGAGATTGAGCATAGGTACCGCTATCCGCTCGGCCAACAACCACTCATTCACTGCACTGCCAGCGCCACCCATCACGGTGTTTTCTTCCAGCGTAACCAGGAGATCGTGGCTGCTGGCCAGCTGCCGAATGAGTTCGACATCCAGCGGCTTGACGAAGCGCATGTTAGCGACGCTGGCGTCCAGTGTCTCGGCAACTTGCAGCGCGTTGGCGTGAAGCGTGCCGAAGCACAGAATGGCAATCCCCGCGCCCTTGCGGGTCAGGGCACCTTTTCCTATAGGCAGGCATGTCAGCGTCTGCTCAACAGGTACTCCGGGCCCGGTTCCGCGCGGGTAACGGACGGCAGCGGGTCCGTCGTGCAGAAAGCCCGTCGTTAGCATCTGGCGGGTCTCATTTTCGTCGGCGGGGGCCATGATCAGCATGTTAGGCAGGCAGCGCAGGAACGACAGATCGAAGCTGCCTGCGTGGGTCGGGCCGTCTTCGCCGACCAGTCCTGCGCGGTCTATGGCAAACAGTACGTCCAGATTCTGCACTGCAACGTCGTGAATGACCTGGTCGTAGGCACGTTGCAAAAAGGTGGAATAGATAGCAACTACCGGCTTGGCCCCTTCGCAGGCCATACCGGCCGCCAGGGTTACCGCATGCTGTTCGGCAATGGCGACATCGAAATAACGTCGCGGGTAACGCTCACTGAAGGCAATAAGGTCGGAGCCCTCTTTCATCGCTGGCGTGATGCCAACCAGCCTTTCGTCTTCGGCGGCCATATCGCACAGCCATTGGCCAAATATGCTGGAAAACTTTGGTTTACTCACACCATTGCTGGCGTGCTTGGGTTCGAACTTGGTGATCGCGTGGTAGCCGATCGGATCCGCTTCGGCGGGGGAAAATCCCTTACCCTTCTGAGTTACTACATGCAAAAACTGCGGTCCTTTCAACTGACGCATGTTGCCCAGGGTGGCTACCAGGGTCGGCAGGTCATGACCATCGATCGGGCCGATGTAATTCCAGCCAAGCTCCTCGAATAGCGTCCCCTGCACTAGCATACCCTTAGCGTGTTCTTCGGTCCGGCGTGCCAGTTCCCAGGCAGAGGGGATCTTCGAAAGGACTTTCTTGCTGCCCTCGCGCATGTGCGAGTAAGTGCGGCTGGAGAGAATCTTGGCTAGATAATTGGACAGGCCGCCGACGTTGCGGGAAATCGACATGTCGTTGTCATTCAGGACCACCAGCATATCGGCTTCGACGTCAGAAGCGTGATTCAGCGCCTCGAAAGCCATCCCCGCGGTCAATGCACCGTCACCGATAACGGCGACGGTACGCCGATTAAGTCCCTGCAATCCTGACGCGATGGCCATACCCAGCGCGGCGCTGATCGATGTGCTGGAGTGGCCGACACCGAAGGTATCGTAAGCGCTCTCGTTGCGCCGCGGGAAAGCCGCCAGACCGTTTTTTTGCCGCAGCGTGCTCATCTGCTCCCGGCGACCCGTCAATATCTTGTGCGGGTAGGCCTGGTGGCCCACATCCCAAACTATACGGTCATAAGGGGTATGGTAGGTGTAGTGCAAGGCAATGGTCAGCTCGATGACACCCAGGCCCGCACCAAAATGCCCGCCAGTCTGACTGACCGTCCACAATAAATAAGCACGCAGTTCGTCTGCCAGCGTCGACAGGAGCTCTTCGTCCAGTTCACGCAGACGCTCAGTGGTGTCCAGGCTGTCCAACAGTGGTGTGCTGGGCCGGTTGCGGGGTATCTCGTGGAAAGTGCTTGGCATCAAACAGGGCTCTGGGTGCCTGAGACTCAGGCACGGTTAAAATAGCAGTTTAACTGATGCGGACGGATAGCCCAAGGCTGCCTGACGGTCAGAAATGCCGTTGCACAATATAGTCGGCCAGTTGTCGCAAGCGCTCGCTGCCCGAACCGATAGGCTGCAGTGCGTCGATAGCCTGGTCGCGCAGGGATACAGCAAGCTGGCGCGCACCATCCAGTCCGAGCAGTGCCGGATAAGTTGGTTTGTCGCGGGCGATGTCTGCACCCTGTTGCTTGCCGAGTACGCTGGTGTCGCTTTCGATGTCGAGAATATCGTCCTGAACCTGAAACGCCAGTCCTATGCAGTCTGCATAGGTGCTTAGCGCCCGCAAATGCGCCTCGCTGGCGTGGCCACTGGTCAGGGCGCCTAGCTGCACGGCGGCGCTGATCAGAGCCCCGGTTTTTTTTCTGTGCATATTTTCCAGCGTCGCGATGTCCAGAGTCTGACCAATGGCGCCGAGGTCGATTGCCTGACCGCCAACCATTCCTTCGGGTCCCGCAGCACTCGCCAGCAGTTGCACCATGCGCAGGCGAACAGCCGGATCGAACTCGTCTGCAGCAGCAAGCCAGTCAAAAGCCATCGCGTGCAAGGCATCGCCGGCAAGTATCGCCGTCGCCTCATCAAAAGCGCGATGACAGGTCGGTTGGCCCCGGCGCAGGTCGTCGTTGTCCATCGCTGGTAAGTCATCATGGATCAGGGAATAGGCATGGATCATTTCAACCGCGGCGGCGGCCACATCCGCCTGCGCGATGTTGCCTTGCAGCGCTTCGCAGCTGGCATATACAAGCATCGGCCTAATGCGTTTGCCGCCATTGGTCACGCTGTAGCGGATGGCCGAGAACAGACGATCCAGACGTGGCTGCTCAGTGTGCAGATGCCGCTTCAGATACTTATCGATACGTACCTGACAACGGCCCAGGTACTGATTGAAATCGGTCATTCAGCCGAACCATCGAAGGGCTCGACGACAGGCTGACCCTGCTGTTCGGTGAGCAGGCTGACTTTCTGTTCTGCTTGGCTAAGCGCCTGCTGGCAATCCCGGGTCAGGGACACGCCCTGCTCGAAAGCGGTAAGCGACTCTTCCAGACTCAGCTCGCCACTTTCCAGTCTCTCGACCAGCCCTTGTAGTGCGCCCAGCGATTGCTCGAAATCCACGGCGGTTTTCTTCTTGGCCATGCTTACCTCGGTTATCTGGCGAATCGGAGTCGGCTGAACATTACCCAAGGGGCCCCTGACGGTCAATCAGCCATGGCTCCAGTATGGCTAAAAGAGCGAAGATGGCTGGCCCTGATCTCAAAAAGCGGATGGTCAGCCCTTGGTTCCTGCGATGTACGCCTCAGTCAAACTGTTTTGGGGTGCCTCGAAAAGACTCTGGCAACGGTTGAATTCGATTAACTTGCCGCTTTGCTCGGTTACCCAGAAGAAAGCCGCATAATTGGCAATGCGCCTGGCCTGTGCCAGGTTATGAGTAACGATAATCACGGTATAACGGCCTCGAAGCCGCAATATCAGATCTTCAACTACCGCAGACGAGAGCGGATCGAGTGCACTGCAGGGTTCGTCCATCAGCAGGATTTCCGGTTCCAATATCAAAGCTCTGGCAATGCATAGGCGTTGTTGCTGCCCGCCGGATAAGCGTGTCGCAGGACTGTTGAGGCGTGTTGCAACTTCGTCCCATAGACCCACGTCGCGCAGGACACTCTCTATCCGCCGGTTGATCTCGATTCTTTGGCGAATGCCACGCTCCAGCAAGGGCAATTCAAGGTTGCGTCGGATGGATAGGGGGAAGGGGTTGGGCTTCTGGAAAATCATGCCGATACGCTGGCGTAACTGCTTTACATCCAACCCTGGAGCCAGAATATTCTGACCGTCCAATCTGACTTCGCCACGGGTATGGGCCCCGGGAAGTAGATCGGTCAGACGGTTGAGGCAGGCTAGAAAACTCGATTTTCCGCAGCCTGAGGGGCCAATTAGGGCGGTAATGCAGCCACGATAAACGTCCAGTGATACCCCGGAAAGAACCGTTACCCCATGGTAGGCGATGGTCAGATCGCGAATTTGTAAATGCGCCACGGGTTCACAGCAAGGCGAGCCTGCTTCGACCTGTCCCAGGGTATAGGGTGATTCGATACCCTTTTGTAGACCAGTTGAATCGGTCATGCGAGGGTTACCTTGCGTTTTGCCCAATACAACGAGAGCAGGTTGGCGAGCAGATTGATAACAATGATAAGGGTGACCAACACCAGCGCTGACCCGTAGGCGGCCTGGTCGCCACCGGTGACATTCATCGACAGGTCGTAAATATGCACGGCCAGAGCGCGTCCGGAGTCACTCAAAGACTCTGGCATACGATCCACGTAGCCGCTAGTGAAAATCAGAGCGGCTGTTTCCGCCGTGGCCCTGCCCACTGCTAACAGTAAGCCCGCGGTTATAGCCGGTGCTGCGGCGGGCAGCAGCACATGCCAGAGTACACTGCCGCGGCGCATACCCAGTGCTGCTGCGGCATGGCGCCATTCATCAGGCACTGCAGTCAAGCCACTTTCAGCGGTACGTACCAGAATGGGTAGCATCATGCAGGCCAGGGTAAGGCCGCCCGAGAGGATGGAGAAACCCAGCCCCAGGAATCCGCTAAAAAAAGCGTATCCAAACAGACCGATAACGATCGAGGGCACGCCTGCCAGTATGTCCAGAGCCAGCCCGATCCGGCGTCCCAATGGGCCGTCGCGGCGGGTGAACTCAGCCAGCCAGATGGCACTGCACAGGCCTAATGGCAGTGCAACACAGATGGCGACAGATAAAATTAGCACGGTCGATACCAGGATCGGCCAGATACCCCCTTGCCGACCGGCGCGGCTTGGCGCCTGACTGAGAAACTCCCAGCTGATGGCGGGCACGCCTTTGATCAGAATGTCACCCAGCAACCAGGCAAAGGTCAGGGTTACCAGACCGGCAATTAACCACAGCGTCAGCAAAAAAAAACGATCAGCCATGTGCTATACCCCGGCTCATGCGGTGTGCCAGCCATGCCAGTATAGCTACCATTATCATTAGCAGTAGGCCCGAGACAAACAGGCTGGAGCGGTGCTGGCCGACCGCATAAGCCATTTCCAGGGCGATATTGGCCGTTAATACCCGGATGGGATCAAACAGGCTGGCGGGGGTTTGCACCACGTTGCCGGCGACCATGAGTACCGCCATGGTTTCGCCCAGTGCGCGAGCAATGGCCAGTAACACGCCGCCGAGTATGCCGCGCCGGGCCGCAGGCACTAAGACCCCGAGCAAAATACGGTGACGACTCATGCCCAGCATGGCGGCACCTTGATAAAGAGACGGTGGCGTTGCTGCCAGTGCAGCGCGGCTGGTCAATGCAACGGTTGGCAGCGTCATCATGGCCAGTATCAGAATGGCAGCCAGCAGGCTGGCACCCGGTGGTTGCCATTGGCCAATCAGCGGCACCAGCACGGTTAGACCCCAGAGCCCAAAAACCACGGAGGGTATACCTGCCAACAAACTGATCATGCCGTTGAATAGGCCTTTGATCCATGCCGGAGCCAGATATTGGCTGAACAGCGCGCAGGCAAGACCCATAGGGACGGCCAGGAGCATAGCGCCCAACGCCGCCGCTATAGAGGCCCATACCATGGGCAACATGCCGAATTGCTCCTGTAACGGATACCAGCCGTCACTGCGGAAAAAGTCCAGCAGGCTGATGCCACTGTGCCCGGTCATGACCGGCCAGGCTTCGTAGACAAGAAAAACGACAATCAGCAGCAGTAATGCGGCCGCCGCTAGCGCAGGCAGTCCAAGCATGAATTTCATCATCGTATCTGAAGGCCAGCGCTGCTTTTTCCTTGTTACGGTGACCTCAGGCATGCCTCAGGTCACTTTGCGTTGGATAAGGCAACGAAAAAGTGTTCGCCTATCAAAGCGTTTACCGACGCTGACCGAGCAAAGGCAATAAACTCTGCGGCCAAGCCACCAGCATGGCCTGCGGTGACCAGATTCAGTTGTCGGGACAATGGGTAAGAGCCATCAGCTACATGGGCGGTAGTCGGTGCAATACCTGCCATTGGTAGCAGTTTGATCGGCGTACCGTATTCAGCTTCGAACTCGGCGGTACCAATCGACACATAGCCAATCGCACCCGGATTGCCGGCAACGGTTTTGATGCCTTGCTGATTATCGCCAATCACCACCTGCGCCTGAACATCACTGTTTTTCAGCTGAAAGAATGCCAGAAAAAGCTCAAGCGTCGAACGGCCTTCGGCTTTGTTAACCACTGTGATAGGGCGATCCGGACCTCCAAGCGCTTTCCAGTTGGTTATCTTGCCGGTAAAAACAGCGATGGTATTTTCTCTGCTGAGTGCGTTCACGGGGTTGCTGGCGTGGGTGATAATACTGATGCCGTCCATCGCGAAAGGGTAAGCGGTCAGGTCATTTTCATTGTCGTTAAGTGCCCGTGAGACCATGCCGATATCAGCTCGCCCTTCGCGTGCATCCGCGATTCCTCTGGACGACCCCCCGGTTTGAACGTCAATTCGCGTACCTGGATTGGCTTGTTCAAAGGCTTTGCCAATATCCGATATGACAGGTGCAACCGTGCTGGAGCCGGTGATGATGAGGCGTGATGACTCTGCCTGGACGGCGAAAACCAGACCACTGGAAAGGATCAGGATGGCCAGGCGTCTCAAGCAGAAATCAAGCATATACATTACTCTTCGGTAGCAAAGGAGCGCATGAATGTAGCAATAACGACGGGCTCGATGCGCTGGCTTGCGTCCTTGGCCAGCTGCATCTCCAGTTGGCTGATACGCAATCGTAAAACGTCATGGCATTGGGCAAAGGCTGCACGCTTGAGGTCGTCTCCGCCCTCTACCGCAGCAGGATCCGACAGGCCCCAGTGCACCCGTTGCGGGGTTCCAGGGAACTGTGGGCAAGCCTGCCCTGCATTGCCGCATACGGTGAGCACAATATCCAAAGGCGTCGCTCCGGGTACAAGAAACTCATCCCAGCTTTTGCTGCGCGGCGGTTGATCAGCCTCCCAGCTGCCGAGCTGCTCCAGAGCTAACGGGTTGATCCGGCCTGTCGGCTGGCTGCCGGCACTGAACGCCTGAATATACTCGCCGAGTAATCGGTTGAAGAGCCCCTCGGCCATAACGCTACGAGCCGAGTTGCCAGTACACAGTACCAGCAGTCGAATGGGCGAGGTTTTCAGCAACATGCGCCAGCCCCATCTGTCGAGCCGTTGCTGTTGCCGCTGTCATACGGCAATGCGCCGCCGCAGCCAGGGAAAATACCGTAATGCTGATCAAAATTGCCGATAAACTCGAAGTGGGATTCGAAGCGGCTGTGCTTGAGCATGCGCCACGTATTGCCGCACACCGGAAAGATGCGACCGCGTTCGATTACGTGATGCTTGTCGAGCTGGAACGAGTGTTCAGCTTCGGGGATGCTGCCGCGATAGATGACAGCCTGGCCGTAGTCCTCGCAGGCGGGCTCAAGTGCATCGAGCTTGAACAGACGATAGGTTGCTGAATAAAAGCGGGTGTTGCCCAGCTTGGCCGCGATCTTCGGATCGGTGATCTCCAGTGGGCGATCCTCGACAAGGCGAGGGTCGAGGAAACCATGGCGTCGTGCCAGGTTCTCGAAGTCATTCCAGTACAGCGCTCCCCCCAGACACTCGCCATACAAAACTTCATCCTGTCGCAGAGCCTCGGGCAGGCGACGATCGGCGTAGATATCGGAGAAATACAGCTCGCCACCGGGCTTGAGAAGCCTGTAGGCCTCGCGCAGTACCGCATCCTTGTCCGGAGAAAGGTTGATCACGCAGTTGGAGACAATCACATCGATGCTATGGTCGGCCAGATTGAGGGTATCCAGCTGTTCAATGTAACCTTCATGAAAGCTGACATTGGCGAAGCCAAAGCGTTGGGCGTGGTAATCCAGATGACGGCAAGCGACGTCCAGTTGTTCTTTTGTCATGTCGACGCCTGTCACCTTGCCGCTGGGCCCTGCCAGCTGAGCCAGGATATAACAATCGCGCCCGGATCCACTGCCCAGGTCGAGGATCTGGCACCCTTGTAGCAGGTGCGGTGCCACCAGTCCGCAGCCGTAGTATTTTTCTGTAACTTCTGGATGGATATTGGCCAATAGGGGCTTGAGCCAGGCAGGCGTACTGGAGATGTCACAGCAGGCTGAGGTTTTAAGGTCGGCACTGGTTTTCAGTACTTTGCCATAATAGTCTTGAACAGATTCGAGCATGAAGCCCCCATGGTGAATAGTTAGCTTATGTATCAGAGCGAACGCCCTTGTAATTGTTACATCAACAGCGTGCTTTAATGCGTATTCAATTATTAACACTCTTTGCAAAGGTCCGTCTAACACGTATTTGGCTCAAGCAAACAAGGCGTTACCAGCATTAACAGGGATTAGAATCCGATGAAACGAACCCGATTTGAATTTCCCAACGGGCAGGGTGACTCCTTGGCGGGTCTGCTTGAAATGCCCGACGATGGCGCGCCGCTTGCCATGGCGTTATTTGCCCATTGCTTCACCTGCGGCAAGGACAGCGCTGCGGCATCGCGTATAGCCCGACGGCTGGTTGATCAAGGGGTTGCAGTGCTGCGCTTTGACTTCACTGGCTTGGGCAGCAGCGACGGTGATTTCGCCAATACCAATTTTTCCTCCAATATTCAGGATTTGTTGGCAGCGGCGGACTACCTGGGGAAACACTACAGCGCTCCAAGGCTGTTGATTGGCCACAGTCTGGGTGGTGCCGCTGTGTTGGCAGCAGCTCAACAGATAGCCAGTATCGAGGCCGTCGCCACTATCGCTGCACCGTCCACAGCGACCCACGTCAGGCATCTTTTTGCCGATGACCGGGCGGAGATTGAGCGCATGGGGCACGCTCGAGTAGATTTGGCAGGTCGACCCTTTACGGTCAAGGCGCAGTTTCTGACCGATCTGGAACAATGGAACTCAGCTGGGCACATTGGCGCCCTGCGCAAGGCGCTGATCATCTTTCATTCGCCGGTAGATGAGTTGGTCGATGTATCCGAGGCTGCAGCAATTTATCAGGCAGCGATGCATCCCAAGAGTTTTATCTCCCTCGACAATGCCGACCACATGCTCAGCCGCACCGAGGATGCCGAATATGTAGCTAACGTGCTGGTCGCCTGGGTGGCGCGCTACCTATGATCGCTGCGAGGTGTGTTGATGATACTTGAAATGGTATGTTAGCGACCGTTGATTAAAAGCAGTGTTAGTATCAATCCGCGTACCTACTTATTAAACGACAGGATCAGCATTGATGAAAAAGATGATCGCGGTTTCCTTGTTTGCCAGTGTGCTGGCAAGTGGGTTCGGCGCGCATGCCGGTACAGAGGGTGAGAATGCCAACTTCCTGACTGAAGGTGAAATTCGCAAGATTGACCTGGATACGGGCCGTGTTACCCTTCGTCATGGGCCAATTGAAAATTTGAACATGCCGGGCATGACCATGATCTTTCAGGCTGTGCCAGCCGAACAGCTGAGTGATTTGCAAGCGGGTGACAAAGTGAGGTTCCGCGCATCGAAGAATAATGGTAGTTTTATTGCTACCGATATCGATAAAGCCCAGTAATAGTTACCGGGTAGCGTAAGTTGCCAGCCGATCGACTCCGCAAGGTTCGGGTAATCTGAGAAATGGGTGCACGGATTGTGAGACATATGCGTACTACGCTAGGCGTCTTCCTTTGTTCCTTGCTGCTGTCGTTCAACGCGCTGGCGGTCACTCTGTTGGCTATTGATCAGTGTATGACTAACGGCGATCCAGCGGCATATCAAATGTCTGAACAGGCTGGCATGCAGATGAATATCGACTGCGCCGATACTGAGCAGAGCTGGTTAAGTTCTACCGCTCAATTGTTGTGTGACCACGGTGGAAATTGTCAGATGGGCGGCGTAGTCGTCTCCAGCGCGGCGATATTACCTTCGGTACTTCCAAATCATGCTCTTCCGGCGTTTGTACGACTTGGCTTTAACCCGGCCTATCCGATTGCTTTCTGGCGACCCCCGCGCCATTGATTCCTGAATGATCTGAACCCCGCGGGCAATTGTCTGTGGAGTCCGTTTGCACCTGTTTTTTAAAGGTGCGGCATCAGCAACAGGAATTCACATCATGTATTTCTCCTTTTCGGGTCGGCTCGTACGACGCGCGCTACTGTTATGCCTAGCGTTTATTATGACGATGCAGGCCCATGCATTAACGCTTGACCAAGCTCTCACAGAAGCTGAACGACAAGCACCTTCTCTCGCTGCTCAGGTTGCCAACAGGCAGGCTGCCCGAAGCGCTGCCATTCCCGCCGGCGAACTTCCCGATCCCCGAGTGATCTTGGGCTTGCAGAATCTACCGATCCAGGGCGATGCTGCCTGGGATGTCAACGCTGAACGGATGACCATGCAGCGTGTCGGCCTTATGCAGGAGGTGCCCAGCCGGGCCAAGCGCGAAGCCAGAGTAGAATTGGCGCAGGCTGGGATTGCGCTGGCCGATGCGCAACAGTCAGTCGAACTGCTTGATGTGCAGCAGGCGACCACCCGGGCCTGGGTATCAACACTGGCGGTGGAGCGCAAGCTGGCCATTTTCCGCCAGCTGTTCGCGGAAAATCGGCTGTTTGCCAAGGCCGTCGAGGCTAGGTTGGCTGGTGGCCGCGGTCTGGCGGCGGACAGCGTTGGGCCACGCGAAGAGGCAGCGACGCTCGCTGATCGAGAGGACCAACTCTTGCGCGAAGAAATCCAGATGCGTGCCGAATTACGCCGCTGGGTTGGGGATGTCGCCGTGCAGCAGCTGAGTGGCGGCTGGCCCCAGTGGCCGGTCGATGCCGAGCGCTATCGCGATAATCTGCAACGTCATCCGCAGCTTCAGGTATTCGACCCATTGCAGCGTCAGGCCGAAGCGCAGGTTGATGGCGCCCTTGCCGAGAAGAAGCCGGATTGGAGCTGGGGGGTTGATTACCTCAGGCGCAGCCGGGAATTCGGCGACATGGTCAGCCTCAATGTGACCTTTGATCTGCCAGTATTCTCTGCCTCACGCCAGGACCCCGCAATTGATGCCGAACGTGCCGGCCTTGCGCGTGTGTATGCGCAGCGAGAAGCCGTAGTCCGCCTTTATCGCCTCGAACTGACCGACGAACTCGCCGAGTATCAGCGCCTGGAACGCACTCTGGCCCGCTCGGAACAAACCCTATTGCCGCTGGCAGAAGAAAAGGTCGGGTTGGCCATGGCCGACTATCGCGCCGGCAAAGGTGAGCTTGGCGGCGTGATAGCCGCCCGCGAACAATTGATCGCCGCCCGTCTACGTCATATTGATCTCACACGGGACCGCTCGCTGAGCAACGCCCGTCTCCACTTCGCTTTTGGAGCTGACCGCCCATGAACTTTTCATTTCGACAGATTGTTTTGCTGCTCAGCATGCAGTTCCTGCTGGCACCCGTATCAGCGCTGGCCCAGCCGGCAAACGAGGAGCGCGATGTGCTCTATTGGTACGATCCGATGTATCCGCAACAGCGCTTTGACGAGCCGGGACCGTCGCCGTTCATGGATATGGACCTGGTGCCCCGCTATGCAGAACAAGACGCCGACAGCGAAGGGCGCGCCGTGATGCGGATTGCTCCGGGCATCATGCAGAATCTGGGGATGCGGCTGGCTACGGTCAGCCGTGAACCGGTCAGGGTCAGCATTGTTGCAACCGGACAAATCACCTTCAACCAGCGCGATCTTGCGGTGGTGCAGGCGCGTAGTGGTGGCTTCGTCGAGCGGGTGTATGGGCTCGCACCTCAGGACCTGATAGAGCAAGGCGCGCCCATTGCAGATCTGCTGGTGCCGGAGTGGGCTGCGGTGCAGGAGGAATACCTGGCATTGCGCAGTCTTAATGAACCGGCGCTCGTTGCGGCCGCGCGCCAGCGCATGCGCTTGGCCGGAATGCCTGATGCCCTGATCCGCCAACTGGAACGCGAGGGTCGCGCTCAGCGGTTCTGGACCTTGAGAAGTCCAATCGATGGCGTGGTGCAAAGTCTCGATGTACGCGAGGGCATGACGCTGTCTGCGGGTTCGACGCTGGCGCAAATCAACGGGTTGAATACGGTGTGGCTGTTGATTGAAGTGCCTGAAGCACAGATTGCCAGCCTGGAGGCCGGACAAAAAATCCAGGCACGCTTGCCGGCGCTGCCCGGCGAAACACTCGAAGGCACGATCGAAACCCTATTGCCTGAGGCCAGCAGGGATAGCCGCACAGTCCAGGTGCGCGTGGTACTCGACAATGCGCAGCAACGGTTACGGCCGGGCATGACGGCGGAAGTATCGCTGGATCGGCAGGAGGCCGCCGCGCTGGTTGTGCCCACCGAGGCATTGATCCGCACCGGCAGACGCACGCTGGTGATGGTGGCTGAAGAGAAGGGCCGGTTCCGTCCAGTAGAGGTGCGCATCGGTCGCGAGACAGAAGATAAAACAGTGGTTCTGGATGGGCTGGAAGAGGGTCGGCAAGTGGTGGCCTCAGGTCAATTTCTGCTCGATTCGGAAGCCAGTCTTCGCGGCCTCACTGCCACGCCTACGACCCCGGCGACCCCCATGTCAGCGCCCGCACCGATGTTGCATGAGTCAGAGGGCACCATCGTTGGTCTGGATGACGATATGTTATTCCTTGAGCATGGCCCATTTGAAACATTGAATATGCCCGGCATGACCATGGGCTTCCCGCTTTCCGATCCATCGCTCATTGAAGGTCTGGAAGAGAATGATCGGGTTCGCGTCGGGGTACGCGAAAGTGATGAAGGCCTGACCATCGACAAGATCGAGAAGCTCGGAGGCCAGCCATGATTGCCGCGACTATTCGCTGGTCGGTAGCCAATCGCTTCCTGGTGTTGCTGGCTACGCTATTTGTGGTTGCCTGGGGGACCTGGTCGGTGCAGAACACGCCAATTGATGCGCTGCCGGACTTGTCCGATGTGCAAGTGATCATTCGCACCCCGTATGCCGGTCAGGCGCCGCAGATCGTCGAGAATCAGGTGACCTATCCACTGGCCACGACCATGTTGTCAGTGCCGGGGGCGAAAACCGTGCGAGGTTATTCGTTCTTCGGCGACAGCTACGTCTACGTCCTGTTTGAAGACGGCACCGATCTGTACTGGGCGCGCTCGCGCGTGCTCGAATACCTGAGTCAGGTGCAAAGCAGTCTGCCCAGTGCCGCCAAGCCGGCACTGGGCCCGGATGCCACGGGGGTAGGCTGGATATTTCAGTACGCATTGGTAGATCGTACTGGCCAGCACGATCTGGCGCAGTTGCGCTCGTTGCAGGACTGGTTTTTGCGTTACGAGTTGAAAACGCTGCCCAACGTGGCCGAGGTCGCGCCGATTGGCGGGATGGTTAAGCAATACCAGGTAGTACTTGATCCGGTGCGCATGGCGAGTCAGAAAATCACCCAGCAACAGGTCGCCCAGGCAATTGACGACGCCAACCAGGAAACCGGCGGCAGCGTGCTGGAGCTCGCCGAAAGCGAGTTCATGGTGCGTGCCTCTGGCTACCTGCAGTCGCTGGCTGACTTTCGCGGTATTCCGCTGCGCTTGGGTACCAGCGGGGCGCCGATCACACTCGGCGACGTTGCCCATATCCGCTTGGGCCCCGAGATGCGCCGCGGCATAGCCGAGCTCGACGGTGAAGGGGAGGTCGTGGGTGGCGTGGTCATCCTGCGCAGCGGCAAAAATGCCCGCGAGACCATTGCGGCGGTCAAGACCCGGCTTGAGGAGTTGAAAAAGGGTTTGCCAGAGGGTGTCGAGATCGTTACGACCTACGATCGCAGCCAACTGATCGACAGTGCAGTCAAAAACCTCAGTTATAAGCTGATCGAAGAATTCATCGTGGTGGCTCTGGTATGCGTTCTCTTCCTCTGGCATCTGCGCTCGTCGCTGGTCGCCATAGTCTCGTTGCCGGTGGGTATATTAATCGCGTTCATTATCATGCAGCGCCAGGGTGTCAACGCCAACATCATGTCCCTGGGGGGGATCGCGATAGCGATTGGTGCGATGGTGGATGCCGCCATCGTGATGATTGAGAACGCACACAAGCACATTGAGAATTGGCATAAACGCAACCCTGATCTGCAACTCAAGGGTGAGGCGCACTGGAAGGTCATCACTGATGCGGCCGTAGAAGTGGGACCCGCCTTGTTTTTCAGTTTGCTGATCATCACCCTGTCGTTTATACCGGTATTTACGCTCGAGGCGCAGGAGGGGCGATTGTTCGGTCCGCTGGCCTTCACCAAAACCTACGCCATGGCGGCTGCGGCTGGTTTAGCTATCACACTGGTGCCTGTGCTCATGGGTTACTGGATTCGTGGCCGCATTCCCGCCGAAGAGCGCAATCCCATCAGTCGGGGATTGATTCGGATTTATCAGCCGGCGTTGGACGTCGTTCTGCGCTGGCCAAAAGCGACGATCGTAGTCGCTCTAGTGATCTTTCTCAGTGGGCTTTGGCCAGCCAGCCAGTTGGGCGGAGAGTTTCTGCCGCCGCTGGATGAAGGCGACCTGCTTTATATGCCTACCGCCTTGCCTGGCTTGTCGACGCAAAAGGCTTCGGAACTGCTGCAGCAGACCGATCGCATGATCAAGTCTGTACCGGAAGTCGCACGGGTGTTCGGCAAGGCTGGTCGGGCGGATACCGCCACCGACCCGGCGCCGTTGACCATGTTCGAAACCACGGTGCAGTTCAAGCCGCGGGACCAGTGGCGAGAGGGCATGACCCCGGAAAAACTGGTCGAGGAGCTGGATCGGGCGGTGCAGGTTCCCGGTTTAGCCAACCTATGGATCCCGCCGATCCGTAATCGTATCGACATGCTCGCCACCGGGATCAAGAGTCCTATCGGGGTGAAGGTATACGGTGCCGACCTGACGCAGATCGATCGCGTAGCCCAGGCCGTCGAAAAGATCGCCAAGGGCGTTCCCGGTGTCAGCTCGGCGATTGCCGAACGGCTGACGGGGGGGCGTTATATCGATATCGATATCAACCGCGCCGAGGCGGCGCGCTTCGGGCTGAATATCGCAGACGTGCAGGCAATCGTTGCCGGCGCGGTGGGCGGGGCAACGGTCGGCGAAACGGTTGAAGGTCTGGCGCGTTACCCAATCAGCTTGAGATACCCGCGCGAGTGGCGCGACTCACTGGCTGACCTGAGGCAGCTACCGATCTATACGCCCCAGGGCAGCCAGATTACCTTGGGTACGGTGGCAGAAATTGGCATCAGCGATGGGCCGCCCATGCTCAAAAGTGAAAACGGGCGATTGACGGGTTGGGTCTATGTGGATGTGCGCGACCGTGACATGGCTGCGGTGGTAGCGGACCTCAGGCAGCGCATTGATAGTGAGATTGAGCTGGCACCCAGCATGAGCATCAGCTATTCCGGTCAGTTCGAATTCATGGAACGCGCCAACGCCAAGCTCAGGCTGGTGGTGCCGGCCACGCTGTTGATTATCTTCGTGCTGCTGTATCTGGCGTTTAGGCGGTTCGACGAGGCCCTCCTGATCATGGGAACCCTGCCATTTGCACTTACCGGAGGTATCTGGCTGATCTATTGGTTGGATTACAACCTGTCCATTGCAACAGGGGTCGGCTTCATCGCGCTGGCTGGCGTATCGGCGGAATTCGGCGTGATCATGCTGCTGTATCTAACCAATGCCCGGCAAGAACGGCTCAACGCGGGATTGACCAACGAGCGCTCACTGCTTGAGGCTATTCGGGAAGGGGCAGTGCAACGGGTCAGACCCAAAGCCATGACCGTGGCGGTGATCATCGCAGGTCTGTTGCCGATCCTGCTGGGAAGTGGCACCGGCAGTGAGATAATGCGACGCATTGCGGCGCCGATGGTCGGCGGCATGATTACCGCGCCCTTGTTGTCGCTGTTTGTCTTGCCGGCGGTCTATCTGATGATGCGGCGTCGAGCGACTCAGCCGAACTCGCCATCCCCTGACGTTCCTTAGCCAAAGCCCGTTGCTGCAGCGGATGACTCATAATACGGAGTCGTTCGCCGGGCCGGGATAAACCGGAGCAAAACCGCCGCCGGGGGTGCGGAAGTTGGTGGTCTGTCCTTGATACAGGCGGGCTGCCACCCACTGGACCTGACCGTCATAAACGTAGTTGCGCAGGTCGAACTTGAGCACCTGTGGCGCTTCGTTATCGTCCAGTACGCGCAAGCCGGGCGCTATCAAGGCCTGGGCAACATACTCGCCAGTGAGTATCTCTTCCCATACGCGACGGGTGAGCTTGTCGCCGCGATAGGCCGCGCGACCGCCGTAACCGGCTGCCGGCTTGAAAAAGAGTCCCTTGCGTTGGGACCAAAGACGGTCGGCCTTGTCGCGATGGACTTGCTCGGTGTGCGGAATCCCGGCGAGCAGGATTCTCCGGGTGTCTTCCGGCACGCCCAGGCGCAACAAATGTGCTTCGCTGCTCAACAACACCAGGTTGCGTTTGTCAGCGTAAAGCGCGTGAGCTTCCGGGTGTGGTGTCAGCACTGTGGCATCGGTTACGTAGGCCTGAAGCAAGTGGTTGTTAGTCTTCGACTCGAGCAGAAAATCGGTTAACCGGTTGTACACCAGATCAATCGACACATCACCATGCCACAGAGTGCCGGAGCGCAATTCCAGGTCTGCCGGATCAGCGATGACGGTTTCAATCCCATGCTCTTCAAACAGCTTCTTGAAGAGTATGAACTCGGGATAAAGATATTGCTTTGTTGGTTCTTCATCGACGATCGCAATGCTACGCAGTGTCCGGTCTCGACCAGCCAAAGCCCATTCCTGGCGAAACATGGCGACGATACTGGACTCGAAGCTTTCCGCCTGCGCAGGTGGCGGCACCAATCCGGCGACCTCTGGACAACACGTTCGCTGGGCACGGGCCATCAGTGAGTTCAGCAGGGCGCCGCCGGCGTTTGTGTTGATCTCAATCAACCCGAAATCGCTCTCTGTAGCGTGAAAGTCGTACCCCATGAAAACCCCGAGCGCACCCGAGGAATGTTTGGCAATTGGCAGAGAGTGGGCGCGAATTTCTTCTCGGTAGGCGGGCAAAGCGATGACCGATTCAATCGCAGCAATGAGTTCACTCATGCGTGTCATCTGCGCTTGTGAAACAAATACGGGTCGAGCGGCAAATACGGTTGGGCAGCGTTCTTGAAGCAGCTCGAAGAGATCCGGCTCGCCGGCCTCTCTGGCCAGCGCCAGGCGCAGCGCTTGTTGATCCAGGCTGATGCAAAAGCACTGACTATTGAGTCTCTGGATCAGGTTGGTCTGCTCATTGTCTGCGTTCATAAGTCGCCCCACAGATGCTGAGCGAGTGCCAGTGCGGCGACGGGTGCCGTTTCGGTTCTCAATACACGCGGTCCGAAACGAGTAGGTTTGAACCCATTGGTTTGGGCCCGGGTGATTTCGTCATCGCTTAGTCCGCCTTCAGGGCCAATCAATAGAGCCAGACTGGCCGGCGGTTGCAATCTCGCGAGGCTCTCCTCGGTCCGGTGGTGCAACACCAGCTTCAGATCCGCCTGCAGATCGGTCATCCACATATCCAGCGTGACGGGCGGATATACCGTCGGGATCACGCTGCGGCCGCATTGTTCGCAGGCGCTGATGGCCACCTGTTGCCAATGGGCCTGACGCTTATCGGCCCGCTCACCCTGGAGTTTGACCTCGCACCGCTCGGTCATTAAAGGAGTGATCTGATTTACGCCCAACTCCACAACTTTCTGGATTGCCCAGTCCATGCGGTCGCCACGGGACATGGCCTGGCCTAGATGCACGTGTAAAGGTGACTCCGGCAAGCCTGATTGTGGCGCGTCCAGGCGGACGGTTACTTGCCGCTTACCCACCGCGACAACCTCGCCGAGCCACTCCAGACCGGAGCCGTCGAAGACCTGAATAGGTGCGCTTGGAGTAAGCCGCAGAACGCGGCCGATGTAATGAGCCAGATCGCCTTCGAGCTGATGCTCGCCAGCGACCAGTGATGCCCCGATATGAAAGCGTGAAACGCGCATCGTCAGTTCCCCGGCACCATCTCGATGCTGCCGCCTACGGCCATGATTGCCAGGACTTCGCCGAGATGTCGAATGAAGTCCGATTGTACATCAGCACTTGGCTAGATGCAGTCTCTCAGCGTGTGCCAAAGACCACCATGGTCTTGCCTTTCACGTCGATCAGGCCCTGCTCCTCAAGAGTCTTCAGTACACGGCCGACCATTTCACGTGAGCAGCCGACGATGCGGCCGAGCTCCTGGCGGGTGACCTTGATCTGCATGCCCGCGGGGTGTGTCATGGCGTCAGGTTGCCGACACAGGTCGAGTAATGTCCGGGCGACGCGCCCGGTAACGTCGAGAAACGCCAGGTCGCCCACCTTGCGGGTGGTGTTGCGCAGCCGCTCGGCCATCTGCCGGCCAACAGCGAAAAATAGGTCAGGATCCTGTTGGCTGAGTTCTCGGAACTTGTTATAGCTGACTTCGGCTACCTCGCATTCATTTTTCGCTCTGACGCAAGCACTGCGGTCCTGGTGCATATGTTCTTCGTCGAAGAGCCCCATTTCACCAAAAAAATCGCCTTGATTCAGGTAGGCAATGATCATCTCCCGACCGTGTTCGTCTTCGATCAGGATGGTGACACTGCCTTTGATGATGTAGAACAGGCTCTCGGAATGGTCACCCGCGTGAATGATCGTGCTGCGGGCGTTGAAGGTGCGAAGGTGACAATGTGCCAGATAGCATTCGAGATTCTTTATGCGGGGCGTCAGGGCGGTTACGGCCATGTAGGTATCCTGTCGAGCGAAACGGTGATGCCGAAGCAGATAGGTAAGCCTCAAATCCGAGACCAATCGCGATTATGTCCAGTTTTTACCAGCATGGCCAGTACGAGACGTTACCGCCAAGGGCTGTGGTATTCTGCACGACCTCAGATTGTCCTGCCGGAGATAGTAATGAAAGCGCAAATCAAGTGGGTGGACGGAGCCATGTTCCTGGGTGAATCAGGCAGCGGTCATACGTTGGTAATGGATGGGCCGCCCGAGGCGGGTGGGCGCAACATGGGCGTTCGCCCAATGGAAACGGTGCTCATCGGTCTCGGCGGATGCGCCAGCTACGACGTGGTCAGTATCCTGAAAAAGTCCCGGCAGGACATTCGAGACGTGCAGGTTTCGCTTGATGCCGAGCGTGCTGACAGCGAGCCTAAAGTGTTTACCCGGATACATATCCACTTCCAGGTGACTGGCAAGCAGCTGAAAGAAGCTCAGGTAAAAAGGGCGGTTGAATTGTCCGCGGAGAAGTACTGCTCAGCGTCCATCATGTTAGTTCGCGCAGGCGTTGAGATGACCCATGACTACGAAATCATCGAAATAGACTGAAGGTCAAGCATATGTCGAACGGGCCCGGTTTGGCGGGCACCGTTCAGATCCGATAAGTCGCCTTGGTCATCAGGCTGGAAAGCAGCGTCATCGCTGCCTTGACCGGCTCGGGGAAGACCATGCCACCAGCTTCAAGGGCCTGAGCGCCATGCTCTATCTCATCCATACGCATTTGTTCCAGAATTGCCCGCGACTTGATGTCTTCCTCGGGTAACTCGGCCAGATGGTCGTCCAGGTGCCGTTCAACCAATTGCTCAGTAGCCGCAACGAAGCCGAGACTAACGCGATCGCTGATAAGCCCGGCTGCCGCGCCCATCCCGAATGACAGACCGTAAAAAAGCGGATTCAACACGCTAGGCTGGCTATTCAGTTCGCTCAGACGTTGTGCGCACCAGGCTAAATGATCAATTTCTTCCGCGGCGGCACGTTCCATCTTGGTTCTTACGTCCGGCAGCTTGGCGGTCAGTGCCTGCCCCTGGTAGAGCGCTTGCGCACAGACTTCTCCAGTGTGATTGATACGCATGAGCCCCGCAATGTGCTGGCGCTCTGGCTCATCCATTGGCACGTTGGCCATATGCTGGGACGGCGATGGTCGGTTCGCATGGGCGGCGCCAGGAACGAGCGTGCGCAAGGACTGGTCTGCCTGAGTCAGCAGGCGATCGACAAAGCTGTAACGACGGGGGGAATTCATGTGAGAGCTCCTGTACACAAACGGAATATAACGCTCGGCGCTTCGACGGCGGTGCGCTGGCTCAACCTGGCGGCCAGGCCATCTGCCGCTTGCCCAGCACATGCAGATGAATATGGTAGACCGTCTGTCCCCCATCTTCATTGCAGTTGAATACGGTGCGGAATCCGTTATCGCAGCCCTGCTCCCGAGCTATTTGTTGGGCGGCAAAAACCATGTGACCGACCAGCGCGCGATCGTCCTCTGTCAGATCGCTCAAACAGGCTATGTGTCTTTTCGGGATCACCAGAAAGTGCACGGGAGCCTGGGGATTGATGTCGTTAAAAGCGACGACCTGGTCATCTTCGTAAATTTTTTTCGCCGGAATCTTGCCTTCGACGATCTTGCAGAACAGACAGTCCACGCGCTACTCCTTGGCTGGCCTTAAAATGAGTTCCAGTGTAACCATGTCGGGCTAGAATGGCATCCTATCGAAATGCTGCAAAAGGATTCGCCGGTGAAAAACGATATTCATGATCTCAATCTGCTACTCGAGAGCAGGGTAAAGCTGATCATCACTGAGAGCTGGGAAGAGCAGCGCGTGCTGGAAACCATGGCCGCGCTGGCCATCAAGCGCGCACGTACCTGGTTCACCTGGGATCATGTTGATGGCTTGCAGCGGCTGGGGTTTGGTGCGGATATTGAGGATGACGAAACCAGTGATCCAGAGAAGGCCCTTGAGTGTGTGCGCAAGGATACTCAGCAATCGATTTATGTGTTCTGCGATCTGCATCCGTTTCTTGAAAATCCCAGGCTAGTAAGGCTGCTCAAGCTGGCAGCTATGAATACCGATACCCGGGCGCCGACCATTATGCTGGTCAGTCATCAGATCAAGCTGCCGCCTGAACTGAGTCGTCTGGCCGTCCGCCTTGAATTGAGCATGCCATCCGATGAACAGCTGGCGGCGATCATTCGTGAGGAGGCGGCCAGTTGGACCGAGCAGAATCAAGGCCTCAAGGTGCGAACCGATAATCGTACGCTCGAACAGGTTGTGCGCAATTTGCGAGGCACGACCCATGAAGAAGCACGCCGACTGGCACGCAAGCTGATTGTGGATGACGGTGCGATCACCCAGGAAGATGTCCCCGCATTGAACAAGGCTAAGTTCAGTTTGCTGGACATGCAGGGGGTCCTGAGTTTTGAGCAGGACACGGCTCATTTCGCCGATGTCGGCGGACTGCATCATTTCAAACAGTGGTTGCTGGATCGCCAGACCGCCTTTCTTGGGGTTGGCGCTATCAAGGATGCGCCCAAGGGCGTCATGCTGGTTGGTGTGCAGGGCGCTGGTAAAAGTCTTGCTGCAAAAGCGGTCGCTGGGGTTTGGGGTTTACCCTTGCTACGCCTGGACTTCGCTGCGCTGTTTAACAAGTACATTGGCGAAACCGAAAAGAATCTGCGTGAAGCGCTGAAGATGGCAGATTGCATGGAGCCCTGCGTTCTCTGGATCGATGAGATCGAGAAAGGGCTGGCGCCGGACAGTGGCGATCAAGGAGTATCACGTCGTTTGCTAGGGACCTTGCTGACCTGGATGTCGGAGCGTCAGAGCCGGGTTTTTCTGGTGGCTACAGCCAATGACGTTAGTCAGTTGCCGCCGGAGCTGATTCGCAAGGGCAGACTCGATGAGCTATTTTTCGTCGATCTGCCGGAAATGGCAGTGCGTGAAGATATTTTGCGTATCCATCTGCAAAGACGGGATATGGATGCAGGCAGTTTCGATCTCTCCAGGCTGGCGCTGGCGAGTGAAGGCTTTTCTGGTGCTGAGATAGAGCAGGCAATAGTCTCTGCCGTTTATGCCGCATCAGCCAGGCAGCAGAGCGTCATTGACGCGCATGTTCTGGCTGCTTTGACGCAGACGTCCCCCCTTTCTGTCGTCATGAGTGAGAGGCTGCAGGCACTTCGGACCTGGGGGCAGGAGCGCGCGGTCATGGCAGGTTAGAAAGGCTTTACAACGACCAGAATAACAACCGTTACGAGCACCAGAACCGGTGCTTCGTTGAACCAGCGATAGAACACATGCGAGCGTGTGTTGCTATCCGTAGCAAATCGTTTGAGCATTGCCGCGCAGGTGAAGTGGTAGGCCACGAGCGCAATGACTAGGGCCAGCTTTACATGCATCCAGCCTTGAGTCAGCCATGCTGGTGCCAGCATTACCAGCCAGATCCCCAGGCCTATGGCGATGATCATCGAGGGCAGCATGATGCCGCGATAAAGCTTTCGTTCCATTACCTTGAAGCGCTCTTTGCTGACGTCGTCCTTGCTTTGTGCGTGATATACGAACAGGCGTGGGAGATAAAACAGGCCGGCAAACCAGGTGACTACCGCAATGATGTGAAAGGCCTTTATCCACAGATACACAATTAGATCCTCGCAGGTGGTTGATACTCCCTGCCGCGAGGAAGGGAGTGCTGGTAATTTGCGTCAACGGTTTTATGATAGGGGGTTATCAGTTATCAGTCATGTTCAAACGATTCAGGAAGTAAAGATGATCAAGGTTGGCATAGTAGGCGGAACCGGCTACACCGGCGTCGAGTTGCTTAGGCTGCTCGCACAACACCCTCAGGCGCATATTGAGGTGATCACCTCGCGATCTGAAACCGGCATCCGCGTAGTGGATATGTACCCCAATCTGCGCGGCCACTATGACGATTTGTGTTTCAGCGTGCCTGATACCGACGCCCTGGGTCGCTGCGATGTGGTTTTCTTTGCTACGCCGCACGGTGTAGCCCACGAAATGGCTGCCCAATTGCTGGCAACGGGCACCCGACTTATCGACTTGTCCGCCGACTTCCGGTTGCGTGATGCAGATGAGTGGGCGCGCTGGTATGGTCAGCCCCACGGCGCGCCAGAACTACTTGACCAGGCAGTATACGGCTTGCCTGAAGTCAATCGTGAGGCTATTCGCGGTGCGCGTCTCATAGCTGTGCCTGGTTGCTACCCCACAGCGGCTCAGCTCGGTCTGCTTCCCTTGTTGGAAGCCGGGCTGGCAGACAATGACCGTATCATTGCCGATTGCAAATCGGGCGTCAGCGGTGCCGGTCGTGGGGCCAATGTCGGATCACTTTTCTGTGAATCCACAGAAAACATGAAAGCCTATGCTGTGGGTGGTCACAGGCACTTGCCGGAAATTCGCCAGGGCCTGCAAGCGGCTGCTGGTATGCCGGTCGGGCTAACCTTCGTGCCACATCTGACGCCGATGATTCGAGGTATACACGCGACCTTGCACGCTACTGTGAAGGATCATTCGGTGGACCTGCAGTCCTTGTTTGAGAATCGTTATTGCAATGAACCCTTTGTGGATGTAATGCCGGCTGGAAGTCATCCGGAAACGCGCAGCGTGCGCGGTGCCAACGTATGCCGAATTGCTGTGCACCGGCCGCAGGGTGGAGACCAGGTTGTCGTGCTGTCGGTTATCGATAACCTGGTGAAAGGAGCTTCTGGTCAAGCAGTACAGAATATGAATATCGCCTTTGGTTTCGACGAAACGATGGGCTTGTCTCATCCAGCGCTTATGCCTTGATGCGCTTTTTCAATCGGCATCGACCGATGCGTGATCACAGTATTGTACTGATGCCGCGGCAGTCGAAACTGATGGGCGCATTTAAATTCTGTGTCCTTCTGCTTCTGGTTCTGTCTATCCCGGCGACCTATTGGTACGCATGGCAAGCAGGTCAGAGGTCGCAGGCCGATGTGGTTCAGGAACGTGATGGTCTGCTAGTTCAGCGCGAAGAAATAGTGCGAGAGCTGAATGCGTCGCGGCAGCATGCGCAGCAACTGCAGGTTGATTTGCTGGTCGCTGTCGAATCTGGAGCAGAGAACCGAGGCATGGTTCAAGAGCTAGAGCAGCAGCTGTTCCATCTCCAGCAGGATCTTGCCCAGTATCAAGGTGCTCTGGTGCCCAATGCGGCCTCACCGGGGGTTCGTATTCAGGCTTTTGAATTGCAGGCGACAGATGATCCCGGTCGTTTCCGATACAAGATAATGGTCAGTCGGGTAGGTGATGAAGAGGATACGTTCAAGGCTCGGCTGGTCATGCAGATCCACGGGCGGCAGAATGGCAAAGAAATCAGCCTGCCTCTCGCAGAGCTGACGGATGCCGATGATGACGATGGTATTTTGCTGGACTTCCGTTACTTCCAAGTTGTGCCTGCCGGCAGTGAAAACGCGGAGATGCGCCTGCCTGAGGGCTTTGAGCCGATGCGAGTAGAGTTGCAGGCGCTACAGAACGGCTCGACCGTGGTCGAGCGTACATTCGAATGGACAGCCACAGGAGCGAAACCCTGATGTGGGGCGCAGACAAGCATAAGAAAATGGATATTGGCAAATTTGGGGGTAAAACCACTATCGTGGCCCAGGATGCCGAGATACAAGGCAATATCAATTTTACCGGCGTTCTTCAGGTCGACGGCCGAATCATTGGCAACATTGATGCCGAGCAGGGTCTGGTGCGAATAAGCGAACACGGGCGGGTGGAAGGTGTTATCCATGCTCCCAATGTCCTGATAAACGGAGAAGTGACCGGGGACGTGCATGCCAATGAGCATCTGGAGCTTGATGCGAAAGCGCGGATCTGCGGTGACCTGTATTATCGGGTCATCGAAATGGTCATGGGTGCACAGATTAGCGGTACGCTTAACCATATGAATGAAACAGCTGCGGTGACTCCGATAGCGCAAATCACCGCTCGCTCCAATCCTGATGAATAGTTGACCAAAAGAGTCGGGAAAAGGATAATGTTCAACCTGTTGTGCTGTTGCACCTGTCGCTGGAGGTTATATGTCGACTGCTGAGATTTTTATCCCTTCCCCCATGCTGTTCAGTGACACTGCGGTGTCCAAGGTACGAGCGCTGATCGACGAGGAAGGAAATGAGCGGCTAAGCCTGCGAGTATTCGTTACGGGCGGCGGTTGTTCGGGTTTTCAGTATGGTTTCACTTTTGATGATGAGCTAGCCGAAGACGACACTATTGTCGAGCGTGAGGGTGTGAAGCTGGTCGTCGATCCAATGAGCTTTCAGTATCTTGCAGGTTCAGAAGTCGACTATCAGGAAGGTCTGGAAGGCTCCCGCTTTGTAATCAACAATCCTAATGCTGCAACCACCTGTGGTTGTGGGTCGTCCTTCTCTATTTGATCCGCGAGCGCTAATTCAGGCAGGGTAGAGTGCACCGAGTATTCTCGACCCGCTAGCGCCGGTCACGGCCGGCAGATTACCCGGCTGGGATTCCTTGTGGCGCCAAGCCAACCATGCAAAAGCGATGGCTTCCATCCAGTCTGGATCGACCCCAAGAGAAGCAGTAGTCTTCACTTGCATGCCGTTACCAAGCAGCGATTGCAGGCGCTCAAGCAGTAGTCCATTTCTTGCGCCGCCTCCGCACACAGTCACATTTCGAGTGAGGGGTGCGCTGCGCTGCACATCCATGGCTATCGTGTATGCGGTCAACTCCAGCAGTGTGGCCTGGATGTCTTCGTTGCGAAGTGGCTCCCCTGATATCTGGGCAAGCTTGTGAGCGAGCCAGTTTGGATTGAAGTACTCTCGACCAGTACTCTTGGGGCCCAAACGATGAAAGTACGGATCGCTGAGCATTAACTCCAGTAGTACAGGGGAGAAGCTGCCTGTGCGCGCCCATGCCCCGCCATCATCGTATGATTTTGATTGGTGCAGCTGAATCCAGTGGTCCATAAGCACGTTACCCGGCCCGCTATCGAACCCGACAGCCGGCTGGTCCTGCTCCAGCACGGTCAAGTTGGCGAAACCACCTACATTCACCAGTGTTCTGGTTTGCTCCGGCGAACGCAGCAACCATTCATGGAACGCGGGCACCAAAGGGGCGCCCTCTCCTCCGGCAGCTAGGTCTCTGCCGCGAAAGTCAGACACTACGCTGATACGGGTCAGTTCAGCCAGTAGATCGGGAGCTCCAATCTGGCAGCTGAATCCTAGCTCGGGGTGATGACGTATCGTTTGCCCGTGGCTACCGATCGCTGTTATTTCACCTGATCGCAGTTGGTTCTTTTCCAGCAGTGCATGCACGCCCTGTGCTGCCAGGCGTGCCCAGGCTTGTCCAGCGATGCCAGAGCGGCGGATCTCATCCGTGCCGGGAGAGCAGAGGCTAAGCAGTTGTTCGTGTAATGTATCGGGGATGGGCATGCAGCAGGCGTCTATCAATATCGCCTGTCGGGGTGTGGAAAAAGCAACAAGTGCTACGTCGATACCATCCAGGCTGGTGCCTGACATGATACCGACATACAGGTTTTCCAATCAGGGCTCCAGCAATGCCAGCTGGCTTGCGCTTTGTTGGTCCAGGCTGGCCATCATTTTGTTACTGATGGCCATGAACGCTGTCCGCTCGGCCTTTGGTACGGGATCGGACACCGGCAGTTCTATGCCCAATGGATCTACGTGGCGACCATTGACCTGGAACTCATAGTGCAGGTGAGGACCTGTAGCCAGCCCCGTCATGCCTACATACCCGATAATCTGACCCTGTGTAACGTTGCTCCCAGCACGAAGACCGTTTGCGAAGCGACTCATGTGAGCGTACAGCGTTTTATATTTCTGGCCATGTTGCACGACAATGGCATTGCCGTAACCGCCCTTGCGTCCAAAATGCACAATACGTCCGTCTCCGGTCGCTTTGATGGGGGTGCCGGTGGAGGCGGCGTAGTCGACGCCGTTATGGGCGCGAATTTTGTTCAAAACCGGATGGCGGCGATTAGGATTGAAGCGTGAGCTGATGCGGGCAAATTCCACTGGCGTGCGGATAAACGCCTTTCGCAAACTGGTACCATCTGCACGGTAGTAACTGCTGTATCCGTTCTTATCAGTGTAGCGAACTGCAGTGAAGGTCTTGCCTTTATTGGTGAATCGCGCAGCGAGAATATTTTTGGTGCCCACGGGCTTGTCACCAACATGCAGTTCTTCGTACATAACCTCAAAATTATCGTTCTCGCGGATGTCCCGAGCAAAATCGACGTCATAGCCGAAGATGTTGGCCATCTCCATGGTGAGTCCATGAGATATTCCGGCCTGTTGTGCTGCAAGGAAAAGTGAGCTGCGGATATCACCTCGGGCAAAACGGCTACGTACTTCGGGCTCAATAAGGACTTTACTGAACGCGTAACCGGTATCGGACCGCTCGACTTTCATCGTTTCCAGGTCGCTTACCTTCGAGCGCATTACCTGCAGGTCTCCGGCATTGTCCAGCTTGAACTCAAGCACCTGACCAACCTTGAGGCGGGTAAATCGCTTTGCCTCTTTGCTACTGTTGATCACATTATGCAAGGTACTTGCACCAAGCCCGACCTCGCTGAAGAGAACAGACAGTGTGTCGCCACTTTCAACGGTTACCGCCTGCCAGTCCGTAGGCTTGGTCGGCGCTTTCGTCTCGGTTAGGACCATCATGGGGGGGCTGTCTAGTGCATCTGAAGCACTGACTTGGCCGTTGATGGCGCTTTGCGAGCCGTCCATCGGTTGTTTTGATGAAAATGTGACCGTTTCCTCGATCAGGGCATCCAATTCTTTAGATGAAGCATTTGACTCTGTTGGTTCGCCGATGTGACCTGTTTGCAAGTCGAGTGGAATGAATGTTTTGCGAGCTTCGACGTCAGTAGTGGGGATAACGAGCAGAAAGATGCTCAGCGCAGCTGCTATACCGCTAGCGGCCACTAGGTGGCTTTTGGGGTACAGCGGCGATTTTGTCTTGTGGAAAGCCATAAGCGCTCTTGTCGTTGATTCTGAGTAATGTGTAATAACTTGCTAAATTATAACTGAAATTGCTTCGTGGCAACCCTTCGGGCGTGCCACCCGTCAGTTTTCCAGGTCACCAACGTGCGTGGTCTTGCAATCATACCCCCTTCGACCTTGTAATTGATCATCAATGTTGTATGTTTGGCTGCCTTTTTTGCCAACTCAACTACAGGATTTGCAGATTTATGAAGCCGGTCGACGAGCAGTTAGCGTTAATCAAGCGTGGCGCAGACGAGATTCTGGTCGAGAGCGAGCTGAGAGCTAAGCTCGAGCGCGGCGTTCCGTTGAGAATCAAGGCTGGCTTCGATCCTACTGCGCCTGACCTGCACCTGGGTCATACCGTCCTTATCAATAAGCTTCGGCAGTTTCAGGAGCTGGGCCATGAGGTTCTTTTTCTGATTGGAGACTTCACTGGCATGATTGGTGACCCGTCAGGCAAGAATGTGACCAGGTTGCCGCTTACCCGTGAGCAGGTAATGATCAACGCTGATACCTATAAAGAGCAGGTATTCAAGATACTGGATCCCGCGCTTACTCAAGTCATGTTCAATTCGACCTGGATGGACAAGATGAGCTCTGCGGATATGATTCAGCTGGCCGGTAAATACACGGTTGCTCGTATGCTTGAGCGTGATGACTTTGATAAGCGCTACAAGTCTGGTCAGTCGATCGCAATCCATGAGTTTCTGTATCCGCTGGTTCAGGGCTATGACTCGGTCGCGATGCAGGCCGATGTAGAGCTGGGCGGGACAGATCAGAAATTCAATCTGCTCATGGGGCGTGAGTTACAGCGTCAGTTTGGGCAGGAGCCGCAGGTGATTTTGACCATGCCATTGCTGGAAGGGCTTGATGGCGTGAAGAAGATGTCCAAGTCGCTTGGCAATTACGTGGGCATAAATGATGCGCCTGGGGAAATGTATAATAAGATAGTTTCGATGCCCGACACTTTGATGTGGCGTTATTTCGAACTGCTCAGCTTTCGTAGCATGGAAGACATTGCTCAGTTGCGCGCGGATGTTGCGGGCGGAGCAAATCCGAGGGATGTGAAAATACAGCTGGCTGAAGAGTTGGTAACGCGCTTCCATGGTGCTGAAGCGGCTGCAAACGCGCATCGCTCTGCAGGGAATCGTCTAAAGGAGGGTGAGCTGCCTGAAGATTTGCCCGACGTGTTGCTAGAAGCGGATGAGGCCATGCCCGTAGCTGCGGTACTGAACCGTGCAGGCATGGCGAAGAACGCTGCGGCCGTCAGGGATCTTTTAAATGCCGGATCTGTAAAGGTAGATGGCGTCGTTGTTGATCGCGATTTTGTCTTCTCCCTCGACCGCGATTACGTGTGCCAGGCGGGCAAGAAGAGGTTTGCACGAATTCGTATCGAAAAGCCTTGACGGCAAAACCTCAGCCCCTATAATGCGCGTCTGCCCGG
>TARA_R110001592_G_scaffold126337_1_pt1 | contig 55904 bp, 42 predicted proteins | sample TARA_R110001592 | Tara Oceans TARA_R110001592 (sample SAMEA4398387) | marine metagenome | biome: Polar Biome; feature: [SRF] surface water layer (ENVO:00010504); material: water (ENVO:00002006), including particulate matter (ENVO:01000060) such as... | depth 5 m | reverse complement strand
CGCCGCTGCGGCAATCGCTGTAAACGATTGAGAATCATCGCCTCCAGAGGAATACGCGTATCCAGAGTGATATTCAGGCGCTGTTGAGTCGCGGCTAGCATGGCGGCTATCCATCCTGGCGAGCAGGAGTACAAGGCGTACTAGCACGCTGGAACGTGACGGGGCGTAGCGAAGGCAGTTTCTCACCGACGAGTATCTCCTGCGGCAGATCTCCCATGCATTCTTGCGCTTTCTCTGCTCGCGCAGTGCCTTGATGTATGTCGCTACGACTGATCTCCAGGTATTGGTAACTTTGGGGGAGTGCGAATGTGCGCCGCAGCCACCGCCCACTCCCATTCGCCTGTTCAGCAACCTCCGTCGGCAACGCCAGACCCAAATGTCGGGCAGTCATCCACGTGCACACCATTCGGTCATAGTCAGCGAGCATCTGCGCCGCCCTAAAGGCATAAGGGTTGGCAAACTGCAGGGACACACGCTGGGGTCGACTCGACCGGGCAAAGGTCACCTCGAAGCACTCGACGTTCACCAGAACGGCTTGGAGTTGTTCCTGCAGGCGATGCAACTGCGAACGTACATCGCCAATACTGTCTTCCACCTTGACCAGCCACCAGTCGGCGTACGGGTCATCCGATCGGATGGCTTGCCACAGCACCTTAAGCCGTTCTGCAAATCCAACCAGGCCCATAATCGCTGGCTTGCCTTCGCCGCCACGCCGCCCCCTGATCAAGCTTTGTGCTTGGTAGGTCTGGACGTTCAACCAGACCTCGCCACGCAACGCACCTGGAGCAGTTTTATCCGGTTGATCAGTAGGCTGTTCGCCAGGGAGGCCCACATGAGTATTCATCAGCGTGTTTCCTATCAATTTCTCACCACGCTATGAACCCACGAAACCCTCCCGCCGACCACGGAGTATCTCGCCGAGTGCCGTAGAGGTTTAGGCCCTGCTATTGGATATTGGTCCTCCGGGCTGGTGACAGTGGAACCACTTCGAAAAGACGTTAAATGCAGGGCACCAATAACCAGATGACTTGGCTGAGCGGTTGAATCAGGGGTCATCCTTCGCGTTGAAGGAGAGGCGCAATTTGGCAATCTGTTCAATGCCATAAGCTCGAGTGCGTTCACGCTCTTCGGCGTTGAGTGCTTCTTGCTGGGGTTCCACAGGTGGTGGGGATGGCTGAGCACGAGACAACCGCCCTTCAGCCACCTTGATACCGAGATTGGGTATAAACTCACCCTTGTCCGCTGCCTTACACAGCGAATGCAGGAAACGCAATTCGTCGTAGACCGGCTTCATACCTCTTTGCTCTGAGTCCAGCCGACCTTGCAGCTCATCCAAGACAGACTGGCGGCCTTCGGGGGCAATCATGCCAAGATACCGATCGGCCAGCAGTTTCTGGTTGTCCGACAACCGGGGCGGATAGATCAGCGGTTTATCAGAAAGTGAACTGGCTGCCGGTAAAGCATTCTCATTGCTGTTCGAATTCAGTGTAGGGGTTGTTGTTGTAGTTGTTTTATAATCACTACTACAACCACTACTGTTGTTTACTTTTTCTTCCGCCTTCGAATTTTGGCTACGGTCATTGACCCTGTCAGATCTATCCGACAGCGGCTGTTTAAGTCGGTTGACAGATGCGCCTGTGAAGGAAAAGTAGCGACTCGTGCCTTCTGTTTTTTTCCATCTCTCCGTCAGAAACTGGGCCGCCTGCAGACGACGCTCAGCTCCCGATTCAGTACCGGCAAGGTTCTGTCCGCCCCTAATCGATTCATCCATACTGTCTGATATTGCCTGCGCAACGAGACGCACGCGGCCATGGTGATGTTGCTGCGACTGCGAGACAAATGCCATATAGGCATCGTCAAGATGCAAGGCGTCAACCAGCGGCAAGGGCTCGTCGTGCAGAACATAGATGTTACCCGTAAAGCGCCCGGATTTTTGACGTAACTTGGCACATAGGGTTAGCCAGCGTGTTAAGCGCAATATGGCAATGGCTCGCGATACGGTTGATGTCGAGGAGACGTTGGTTTGACTAGCAATGGTGTCGTAATCCGGAAAAGCCGTTCGCCCACCGGTTTCTCTGGCGTGGGACATAATGACCATCCACACCACTTTGTCGACCGGCTCCAGGATAGGATCCTGAATCACCATGGCGGGAATCGCCTGGTGCCAATTGCCCATGAAGAGCATGGCGTCAGGCGAAGATGCTGCGCCCTCCCCTTTGAATCCCGCAAGGGTCGCTTTGATTAAAGCATCGAGGGCAACGGTTTCGGGTCGCACAATGGCATCATCATGAGCCATTCTCTATAACCTGATTTGCATCGGCGCCTGCCATAGGCTCGCCGTACTCCTCCCAACGTTGCACCAGTACCCAAATACAGCGCAGCCCGATGTCCGTCTCTTGCTGGATGCTGAGATAGTCTGCTGCCGCCAGCGCGCTTTCCGCACGTGCCTGAACCCGTTCTTGCCAGGCATACCAAAGAGTATGCGTATCGGTCTCACCGAGCTCAGGCGGCCGTCCCACAGAGGGAGCCAGCGTCAACAGTCGACGCCATCGGGTGTATTCGCGCGAGCTCATCCCGAACAACTGTTGCATCATATCCAGGGGGGCATCGGCCACGATCAGCGTGCGCTGTAGCTCTTCAGACTCCCGCTGATGGCGCAGGTGTGCCAGCATGGGCCAGAACACCTCCCTGTTCAGGTCTATCTTCAGACAATGTACGCGAAGGGCATCGGCTCGATACAGATCAGCCAGGTTCATGCCCTGCAATGCATCGAGTTCCTTGGGGCCAAAATTCATGCTTCGCAGAGCCTGCTGGTCGCCTTCGGCGAGGCAACGGACCGCGTATAGCAGGACGGCAGAGGTGAGATCTGCTTCCTTATTGGATGACATCAGCTGCCACCTTCCGCGGCGTCCCACAACGGAAAGCCCGCGTCAAAGGCACGCCGTTTTAGCGCACGATAAGTCTCCATCATCTGCAGCAACAGCTGCCAATCCTCTGGATTGAGTTGCTGCCACAATTGGCAACCCATGTGACCAGGGTCGAGCGTCCAGACATTGCTAAACAACAACTCTGCATCGTGCGATGCCAGCGCCCGGTGCAGAATCGACGATTCGTCAAGGTAGTTCAGTAGGATATCTACGGGGGCTGCGGTAACCTCAGAACAGGCCACAAGTTGCCACCACAGTAACGACACCAACCCGAGCATCTCCTGATCCAGTGTATCCGTCAGCTCCGTTGGTGGAACATCCGTCACCAAAAAGCCCAACCCGTGATCCGTCAGGGGAATCACGCGATCGCCCAGGCCGTGATGTTCCGCCAGGTGTGCGGCGATGGCAGACAGGTGGCGGCGCAATGACGGGATATCCAGTGAACTCAGATCTCGAGTACTCGTCGCGCGGTCGGCAGAAACCTCGATGGGTTGAGTCGAGTGGCCCGGTGATTCCCCCTCTTCACACACAGGGCGCTCTGGCGCATCCTGATGTGCCCGCGGCTTGGGGGCCGTTGTGCTGATCTGCGACTCCTCGTCCATCACCGGCGGCTTGTTTGGCTCGCCCTCTTGCAGCGCTTCCTCGCTGTCTTCTTCGAGCGTGGAAGGATATTCAAAGGGTCGACCTGCCAGGCTAGCTTCAATTTCAAGATGTATGATCTGTTCGCTCTGTTCTGACTCCACCGCGATCTCATGCTGCAGCGCATGGCGCAGTGGTTGTATATCCCACTCGCTGCCATCGTAGCGCCGACACAATTCGGCAAATACGTCATCGAACAGGCTTTCCTCGCCCAACTGGCGGTGTAGCCAGATGTGTCGTGCCGAACGCTCTAAAGCCCGAATCTTTTCAATCTGGGGTCGCCCCAAGCCGGCACTCAATGCGGTTGGCATCACCGGCCACAACGTCTGAACGGCATACCCCATCTTGGAAATCATGCTGTGACTGAGGCTAAAGCCTCGTTCCTTGAACAGGGTTTCCAGTTGCCGCTGCGACAGGGTCTCTATGGACAGCTCTGCTTCCAGCAAGGATTTGGCGTCAAGGACAGCGTGGGCTTTATCGATAAAGGGTAAACTGCCGCGCAGCTCATTCTCTCTCAGGTGAGCGAACAACAGCGCCGACTCCTGGGACCAGGATCTAATGACACAGTCTACCCAGTAAAACCGCTCTTCCCCTGTCTCCTCATACAGTTCTTTGAGAATACGCAGCCGTGTGTTTCCGCCGGTGTGCAACACATAATCGGTCGCGCCGGGTTCCTGTGAGATCACTAGCGGCTGATCCAGGCCCCCAGCACGGATAGACGCCTTGATGCGGTCATACTCAGGATTTTTCTGACGACGGGGATTGCGACCGTAGTGGTGAATACGGGTGACCTCGATCCGTGTGGCGACGAGATCGTCAGAGGTGGACGCAGCGGATCGATTATTCAGCGCCATCGGCTTCACACACCATCGCAGGACATCGTTGCGCGTCTTGCTCGTCTACCCCATAGAAGATTTCAGGATGGCGGACCATTGAGGCGCGAGGCACTGGGTGAAGACGGCCACCCGACGTTTCGGCGACAAGCTTCGTCGATTGTTCAATTTGGGTCGCCAGCAAGGGGCTGGCGTATCGGTGATTGCCCGCAATCTGATACAAGTAGGACACCGAATCATTGCAGGCAACGGCGACTTCCGCCCGCTCCCTTTTCGTTGCCATCTTGAGAAAATACTTTAGCTCCATGCGAATATACATTAGCACTGAGCAAATTTCCCCACAAGCTAACGTGATAACTTTTTGTTTATCATTCTGCTAAATTTTGCTAAGCTCCTGTCATGACACGTAAACAAAGCCCAATACGCCTAAAGAATCTTGAGGCCCTCATTCGCGAAGCGGGTTCGGCCGTGCGCCTGGCTCGCGCCGCGGGAACCAACAGCTCCTACCTCAGCCAGGTACGCAATCAGCTACCCACCAAGAAAGGAACTCCGCGCGCAATCGGAGATGACCTGGCCGCCAAGTTAGAGGCGGCGATGAACAAACCCCCGGGCTGGATGGATGAAGATCACCCTACCGGCTCGGGTCTGACAGCCCAGCACGATCGATCAAATACAGGCAGTCAGCATCAGTTGATACCGTGGGACCAGGTCGGTAAAGGGCACGATATTTCAGAAGATCTGCCACCCCCTTATGGCACAGCGCTTTTAAGATGCCCGGTAGAATGTAGCCCGGAAACCTTTGTTCTGCGTGTGCGTGGCGCAAGCATGGAACCGAAATTCCGGGAGGGCGAATTGATTTTTGTCGATCCGCGCGCGCCCGTCGAACACGGCAAATTTGTCGTCGTCCGACTGGAAGAGTCCAACGAGGTGACGTTCAAGCAACTGATCCTGGAAGAAGGCAAGAAGTATCTCAAAACGCTCAACCCGGACTGGCCCAATCGCATTATTGAGGTGAATCCGGACACCCCGATTTGCGGCGTCATCGTCTTCAAGGGGGAAGAGCTGTAGCGCCATTTAGCACCGCGATAACAATTTTCTCTGCAGGTTTAGTTGTCGCAGTAATTAGCTCAGTGCTAATCTTTACACGAATCCATTTTATGAATTTGTGTGAGCCGAATGAACGATCCTCTTGAATACAGTGTGCCGCTGCCAAAATGGATCCGCGGCAAAAAGTTGACTGAGCTGACCGGGTTTCGCGTAGATGCGCAGAAACATAAACGCGTACAGGGCGTGTGGCTGGAAGGTGTGCACTGGGTAAAAGCGCCCGATGGCAACATCATGTACAACTGGCGCGCAATTGATCAATGGACAGAGAGCGGCTATCACTAAAACATCAACAAGCAAGTCATCGGCACTGGCATCCGACTCGGAGTTGCCTGATGGCGTACAAGTACACGGTGCCACCATTCGTATCGATTTTCGCTATCGTGGGGTACGTTGCCGAGAAACATTGAAAGGACTGCGGGTCACAAAAGCCAACATTAAATTCGCGGAGAAAAAACGCGCGGCGATATTGCATGAGATTGGCCGTGAGATATTTGATTATTCCAAGCACTTCCCGGAATCCCCTCGTTGCCGTCTATTTGGCACGAACCCAGACCGCGACAGAACCGTCGACCAGGCATTGGACCTCTGGCTAGCGGTCAAGAAAGTCAGGACGGCTCAATCGACCTATGTAAACTACAAATCCAAGATAGAGAATCATGTACGCCCACGCTGGGGGTCGTACAAACTGACCACGATTACAAAGACAGAGTTGGAGAAGTGGATCGCGGTAGAACTCAGTGCACTCGCAAATAAGACGATCAATGAAATCATGATCATACTGCGCGGCATCTTCAAAGATGCGAAAGCGGACAACATACGCAGTGACTCACCGATCGACGCGATTGACAATCTTTCACTGGGCGACAGAGAAGACCCCGATCCATTTACCCAGTCAGAAATAGAACAAATACTCGCTACCCCGACCCGGCGGACTCAGGAAATCAATATGATGGGATTTGCGTTCTGGTCAGGACTGAGAATCTCAGAGCTCATCGCCCTGGCATGGGAAGATATTGACTTAAAAACCGGGACCGTCAAAGTGTGTCGAGCCAGGGTGAACGGATCCTACAAACAAACAAAAACCAAACGCTCCACACGCGAAGTGGAGCTGATTGATCCAGCGATTCAATGGCTGCAGGTGCAGCGCCTTTTCACCGAGCGACTGGACACGCGTCGCCTCAAAATCATGTCACGAGACAATAAGAAACAATTCTCCGAAGACGTTCGCATCGTTTTCTTAAACAGCAACACGAAGAGGCCACACGAATCGGACGGGACGGTACGAAATAACTTTTGGCGTGCTCATCTAAAAAAAGCCCAGGTGCGTTATCGCGGACCGAACACTGCACGGCACACTTTCATCAGCCAATTGCTCACCGCCGGCATCGCGAAGGAATGGATCATTCGCCAGGTGGGTCATACCAGTACGCGCATGATCGATGAGCATTACGGCAAATGGATCTCCGCAGATGCGACCGGGATGGCGCAGTTTGTGTCGGAGCGATTGGGAGTTTCTGAGCGTTTGGTCCCAATATGGTCCCATGGAGGGGAGGAAAAACCAAATTTTCCTTTAAAATCAAATAGATATATGGCGGAGAGCGAGGGATTCGAACCCTCGATAGGGTATAAGCCTATACACCCTTAGCAGGGGTGCGCCTTCAGCCACTCGGCCAGCTCTCCGGATTGTAATGGGTTGAGGCCTATGAACAGGTCTCAACCGGGGGTGCGCACCGATTGCCGCTGCGCTCCTCTCTCAAGGCGCGGCATAATACCACAATCAGTGCAAAATCAAAGTGATACAGGGGGATGAAGCCGGATTATTCCTTATCAGTGGGCGGCGCTTCCTCGTCACCCTGAATGCGGTTGTAAATCTCCTCACGGTGAACGGCAACATCGCGGGGCGCGTTCACACCTATGCGAACCTGGTTGCCTTTTACTCCCAGTACGGTGATCGTGATGTCGTCGCCCACCATCAGCGACTCTCCGACCCTGCGCGTAAGAATTAACATTGTCCAATATCTCCAGCCATGTGCCTGCTATGTGGTCCTACAAACACATGACAGTACTGTGCGTGGGGGCGTTATCCCTCCTACGCAACCATTCCTTCGGACAATTAGTTTTAGTTGAAATTGCCGAAAATGCAATGAAAGTTAGCACAGCTTACTTTCACGTTTGCACGCTGTGCCCCATCTATAGTCAGGCAGTACCTTCTTCTATTGGTTCCCTGTCCAACTCAAATGATGAGTGCAGGGCACGCACGGCCAGCTCCAGGTACTTCTCCTCTATGATCACCGATATCTTGATTTCAGAGGTCGTAATCATCTGAATATTGATGCCCACATCCGCCAGCGCGGCAAACATCTGGCTCGCCACACCCGCATGGGAGCGCATACCCACACCCACTACCGATACTTTGGCGATTTTGTTGTCACTGCGCACTTCCCTGGCGCCGATCTTCTCGGCCACCGCCTGAAGGACCTTTTCCGCTGCGGCAAGCTCGTTGCGGCTCACGGTAAAACTGAAGTCGGTGCTGTTGTTCTCGGCGGAGTTCTGCACGATTACATCAACCTCGATGTTGGCGTCGCCTACCGGCCCCAGAATCTTGTACGCCACACCTGGCTGGTCGGGAACCCCCAGGATAGTCAGTTTGGCCTCATCCCGGTTGAATGCGATTCCAGCAATTGTTGGTGTTTCCATTTGACTCGCGTCCTCCAGTGTAATGAGCGTGCCGGGGCCTTCCTCGAAGCTGTGCAGTACGCGCAGGGGCACCTGGTACTTGCCGGCAAACTCTACCGCGCGTATTTGCAGCACCTTGGAGCCCATGCTGGCCATTTCCAGCATTTCCTCGAAGGTAATCTGTTTCAATCTGCGAGCGCCGTCCACCACCCGGGGATCCGTGGTGTAAACACCATCGACATCCGTGTAGATCTGGCACTCATCGGCTTTCAGTGCGGCCGCGATTGCCACCGCCGTGGTATCTGAGCCACCGCGACCCAGGGTGGTGATGTTACCTTCCTCATCAACCCCCTGAAAACCGGCCACTACAATCACGTAGCCAGCCTCGAGGCCAGCACGCAAGCGTTTGTCATCAATTTCCCGGATACGCGCCTTGGTATGGGAATTGTCCGTAAGGATGCGCACCTGGCTGCCATTATAGGATTTCGCCTTCACCCCCAGCTTGTTGAGGGCCATGCTGAGCAGCGCGGTTGTGACCTGTTCCCCGGTGGAGATCAGTACGTCCATCTCCCGCGGTATTGGCTGCGCCTGAATCTCGTGAGCCAGTGCAATGAGACGGTTGGTTTCGCCGCTCATGGCGGAGACGACAACAACCACACTGTGGCCTTCACTACGGAAACGGGCCACCTTCTCGGCTACCTGGCCAATGCGCTCTACGCTGCCTACCGAGGTGCCGCCAAATTTTTGGACTATCAGGCTCATGAATACTCGCGTTGTGCGGTTCGACAGCCCGATGAAGAACTGCCCTGGCTAAAAAGGGGCGTTATTAAACACTAATGCGGACAATATTTAAACATTTGGCCGCTGCGTATGAATGTGCAAACTTACCGTTTTACCGCAGTGCGGATGCCACCCAGTCCGGCACACTCTTGAGTACCTCCGGCAGACCCGCGACATCCGTGCCGCCGCCCTGCGCCATATCCGGGCGGCCACCGCCTTTGCCACCCAGGCGCTGTGCCATTTCACGCATCAGATCACCCGCTTTTACCCGGCTGGTGAGGTCGGCGGTAACACCGGCTGCGAGGGCCACCTTGTCATCCGTAATCGCAGACAACAGGATGACCCCGCTGCCCAGCTTGTTCTTGCACTGATCCAGGGTATCGCGCAGGGATTTCGCATCGGCCCCTTCAACATTGGCCGCCAGCACTTTTATCCCCTCGACCTCTACGGCAGCGGCGGTCAGATCGCCGCCGGCAGAGGATGCCAGTTTCTGCTTGAGTCTGGCGATTTCCTTCTCCAGATCCCGATTTTCGCCGCGCAGCGACACAACCTTGTCCACCACGTTGTCGCTGGTGCCCTTCACTGCCTCGCAGACCGCTGCCAGACGCTGTTCAGCCAGGTCTATGGCAGCCAGTGCGCCGGCACCGGTCACGCCTTCGATGCGGCGTATCCCCGAGGCAACCCCGGATTCACTGACAATACGCATCAGACCGATGTCACCGGTGCGGCTGGCGTGGGTGCCGCCGCACAGTTCCACCGAAAAGTTCTCCTGCCCCATGGCCAGCACCCGCACCTCGTCACCATACTTCTCGCCGAACAGCGCCATGGCACCCGCAGCCACGGCATCGTCCATGGACATTACCCGGGTGCTCACCTCGGTGTTGCCACGAATTTGCGCGTTCACCAGGTTTTCAATGTCTTTCAGTTCCTTTTGGCTCACCGCCTGGGGATGGGAAAAGTCAAAACGCAGGCGCTCGGAGTCCACCAGTGAGCCCTTCTGGGCAACATGGTCGCCCAGTATCTTGCGCAGGGCCGCGTGCAGCAGGTGAGTTGCGGAGTGATTGAGCCGCGTTCGCTGGCGCACCTCTGCCTCCACCGCTGCCTGCAAGCTGTCACCTGCCTTCACGCTACCTTCCAGAACGGTAACGTGATGCAGATGGTGGCCCGAGGCCTTGGTAGTGGCGGTAACTTCCAGGCGCACACCCGCCGCACTCAGATAGCCGCAATCGCCTACCTGGCCGCCGGATTCACCGTAAAAAGGTGTGCGATCCAGTATCACCACACCGGTTTCGTCTTTGGCCAGAGATGCCACCCGCTCGCCGTCCCGCAGTATCGCGGTCACAGTGCCTTCGCCGCTGACACTGTCGTAGCCGGTAAATTCCGTGCTGCCGTCCAGCGTGAGTACCGAGCTGTAGTCCACCTTGAAGCTGCCGCCCTCCTGCGAACGGGAGCGCTGGGCGGCCATCGCGGCATCGTAGCCCGCCATATCAAGGCTGAGATCCCGTTCCCGTGCAATATCGTTGGTGAGGTCGGTGGGAAAACCGTAGGTATCGTACAGCTTGAAAACCAGTTCGCCGGGAATCTCATCCCCCTGCAGGTCCGCCAGCGCCTCCTCCAGGATTTGCATGCCGTTGTCCAGGGTCTTGGCAAACTGCTCCTCTTCCGCCAGCAGCGCTTTTTCCACATGCTGCTGCTTTGTCACCAGTTCCGGGTAGGCCTCACCCATCTGCTGCGCGAGTGTGCTCACCAGCCGGTGGAAGAATGGCTTACTCGCACCCAGTTTATTGCCGTGCCGAATAGCGCGGCGGATGATGCGGCGCAGCACATACCCCCTGCCCTCGTTGCCCGGCATAACGCCGTCCACAATCAGGAAGGCACAGGAGCGAATATGATCGGCAATCACCCGCAGTGATGCGTGCTTCGTGTCTTTCACGCCAAGAATGCTGGCGGCGGACGTCAGCAGTGCCTGGAACAGGTCGATCTCGTAGTTACTGTGCACCCCCTGCATCACCGCAGCGATACGCTCCAACCCCATGCCGGTGTCCACCGAGGGCTTGGGCAAGGGGTGTAGTTCACCCGCCTGATCCCGGTTGTACTGCATGAACACCAGGTTCCAGATCTCGACATAGCGGTCCAGGTCATCGTCGGGGCTGCCGGGGGGGCCGCCAGGCACGTCGGGGCCATGGTCGTAGAACAATTCGGAGCAGGGGCCACAGGGGCCGGTATCACCCATTTGCCAGAAATTATCTTCCTCCAGACGCGACAGGCGATCCGGGCTGACACCGATTTCATTGACCCAGATGTCAGCGGCCTCGTCGTCGGATACGTGCACAGTGACCCACAACTTTTCGCCGGGAATCTGCAGGGTTTCCGTGAGAAACTTCCAGGCAAACTGGATGGCCTCACGCTTGAAATAGTCGCCGAAACTGAAGTTGCCCAGCATCTCGAAAAACGTGTGGTGCCGCGCGGTATACCCGACATTTTCCAGGTCATTGTGCTTGCCGCCGGCCCTCACACAACGCTGACTGCTGGTTGCACGCACATAGGGCCGCGGGTCGGTTCCCAGAAAAGTGTCCTTGAACTGATTCATGCCCGCATTGGTAAACAGCAGCGTCGGATCATCTCCCGGCACCAATGAACTGCTGGCCACTCGCGTGTGTCCCTGCTCTTCAAAATAGGCCAGGAAGGCCTCGCGTATCTCTACGGTCTTCATACGTTATCCCGGTTGTGAGGAGGTGACTGGTCTGTTGCTAACCGGCCATTTGTCCTTCGGCGAAGGTTTTACCTGCGATGATGTGCAGGTGCAAATGAAAAACAGTCTGACCCGCACCGGCGCCGTTGTTGATAATCAGGCGAAAAGCCTCCGCCACGCCAAGCTGCTCCGCTATCTTGCCGGCGGCAAGTAGCAAATGGCCCAGTAATGCCTGGTCCTCATCCTGCGCATCTACCAGGCGGGGAATGCCCCGCCTGGGAATCACCAGCACATGCACCGGCGCCTGCGGGTTCACGTCATTAATGGCAATGCAGTGCTCGTCCTCGTAGAGGAAATCACTGGGAATCTCACCGGCAATAATTTTGCCAAATATGGTGTCGGACACGGGTTTACCTCGCTATCCCAGTTTTTCGTCTGTGCTGAGCACGCGGGCCTCGCTTTCCAGCATCACCGGAATACCATCGCGCACCGGATAGGCCAGGCCACTGGCCTTGCACACCAGCTCATCTTTTTCAGCGTCGTATTCCACCGGTGCCTTGGTTACCGGGCACACCAGGATGCTGAGCAATTTCTTATCTAACATTACGGCCTCACAGGGCTGGAGCGAGGCGGTATTATACGGATTTTTCAGGGCTTGGGCACAGCTACCGGCATAGGTGGCGCGAGTAACTGCGGGTCTATGCGCTCGTCCCGCCAGTTCATACGCCAGTCAAGGTGCGGGCCAGTGGCCCGACCGGTGGCGCCAATAGCGCCGATCAGGTCCCCAGCGTGCAGTTCGTCACCCACGGCTACCGACACCTCGCTCATATGCAGGAAAGTGGAAGACAGCCGGTAGCCGTGGTCGAGAATCACCGTGCCGCCGGAAAAATACAGGTCCGGCTCCGCCAGGGTCACTACCCCCGCCGCGGGCGCGTACACCGGCGTACCCTTGGGGGCCGCCACATCTACGCCGTAGTGTGGGTTGCGCGGCTCGCCATTATAAAAGCGCTGGCTGCCATAAACCCCGGAGATGGGGCCCCGGGCGGGCCAGACAAAACCCGCCAGCACACCCTCAATCAGGTCGGGGCGCTGCAGGCTGGGCGCCCGGGCATTGGCCACCAGAGTAGCCTCACGACGAATGCGGGCCAGCCGCTCAGGCGGCGGTGTAACCGTTTCCTGTGGCACACCTTCCACCCGTTGTATGTTGTACTTCCTGCTGGTGATCTGCAGGGTCTCGCGGCAGGGCTGAGGGCCGGATACCACCAGCTCAGCGCTGGTTGGTGCATTGCGACCAAAGCCGGCGAACGTGGTGCCATCGGGCAGTACATCCAGGGCCTCGCCGTCCAGCCTCACCGTGCTACCCGGAGCCACCCTGGCCCAGATAAAGCCACCCTGCTCCAGCGCGCCGCTGAACTCCAGGCATTGCGCCTGTATCAGGGGCGAAGCCAGTACCAATCCCGCCAATATGCCCCATGCACTCCACATTCTGTTTTTCACCACTGCGCCTCGAAAACCCGTTAACTGAAACGCACTTCTATCAGCCGGCAGCGGCCACGTCCAGTCACAAGCCGAAGAAGAGGCGAACTTATGGGGCCATCAGGATGCTGCGACCATGCCTCCGTCTACCACGATAATCTGACCGATAACATAGGAGGACGCCCGGGCACTCAAGTAAATGGCCACACCGGCGGCGTCTTCTGCGGTACCCAGTCGCCTTCGGGGGATAGCCTGCGTCATTTCCTCCTCGTGATCCAGCAGGTGGGCCGTCATCTTGCTGGGAAAGTAGCCGGGGGCGATGCCGTTAACATTGATGTTCTCGCCGGCGAGGTCGGCACCCAGATGGCGGGTCAACATATGCACAGCGGATTTGCTGGCAGAATAGGAGTAATTCTCCATTGTGGTATGCATATAATCGCTCACCGAGCCTACATTGATCACCCGCGCGGGATCCTCCGGGCCTCTCGCTGCACGCAGTACAGGCAATAGTTTCTGGGTAAGGAAAAATACGGATTTGACGTTGAGGTCCATGACCTTATCCCAACCACTCTCGGGAAACTGGTCGATGGCAGCGCCCCAGGTGGCCCCCGCGTTATTTACCAGGATATGCACTTTCTTCTCCCGGGCACTGATGGCATTCGCGAACCCGGTAAGCCCCTCCAGGGTGCTCAGGTCAGCTGCAATGGCAATGCATTCACCCGGCGCAGACAGCTCCGATGCGGTGGTCTGCAGCTCTTCTTCGTTGCGCGCGGTGATATAGGTTTTTACGCCATTTTCCACAAAGCCGCGGGCTATCATCGCCCCTATGCCACGGGACCCGCCGGTTACCACGGCCACCTTTCCGCCAATATCGAACAGAGATTTCATTGCGTTTCCTCAGGGTTTATTGCACCCATGTTGCACAGCAGGGTGTCTGCGTAGATCTACTGCTCGCGGTCCCGGCTGCACATTCAAACCTGTGCCTGATCAATAGATTTGAAAAACTTGATAACACTCTCTGTGACCGCCTCCGGCTGCTCCACCGGCAACCAGTGCCCCGCATTATCGACGTAGACTTTTCCGCGCAGATCAGCCACATAGTCATCCATGGCGTCCACCCAATTGCCGTCGAAAAACAACAGCGCAACATCCTGTTTACCTATCATGAAAAAGGCCGGCTGACTCACCTTGGCAGTGGTCAGCTGGGGCGTTATCGCTTCATTTCTCTGAATATTTCGATAGAAGTTCAGCGGGCCGCGGAAGCCATTGCGACTGTACTGCTCGACGCAGTATTTGAGATCAGCGGCTGTCAGCCAGGCAGGCAACTCAGTGAAGTCCTGCAGGCCGTCCAGTAATCCCTCATCGCATGAGCGCTCGGAAAACCAAAGACCCTGGGGCGCCTGGGCAGAGACGGAATAATAAATGTGCCTGAGTGATCGCTCCAGGTCGGCGTTGAGCTCCCGCTCGGCGACACCCGGCTGTTGAAAATAGACACTGTAGAAAAAATTCTCGCCGTGAGCCGCCTGCTGCGTCATGGCGTTGGTATCCCAGCGTGTGTAGGGGACACTCAGGCAGGCAATCGCCTCAACCCGGCCCGTGTGCAGCAATGCCGTGTGCCAGGCAACAATCGCACCCCAGTCATGCCCCAACAACCGGAATGTCCTGTGCCCCAGTGCGTCAGCAAGACCCACCACATCCCTGCACAACTCGACAATGTCATAATCCTCCACCGACGGGGGGCAGTCACTGCCGCCGTAGCCGCGCTGGTCGGGTACGGCCACCTGGTAGCCCGCAGCAACCAGCGGGTCGATGTGATGACGCCACAGATACCAGCACTGCGGCCAACCGTGCAGCAAAATAAGCAACGGGCCACTGCCCTCCACCACGACACGCAGCCGTACACCGTTGGTATCGATCATTCGAAAATTGCGTTCTTTCATGACTGGGATGGCTCCGCTTGGGAAGGGTTGCAGGTCGAATTCGCCACTACTGCGAGACCGATGCGTTCAGGCGCAAGATCCAGCGGGTAATACGCCTGGCATCCTCGTCCGAAAGCCCGGGATAGCTGATCATGGGTACCGTGCCCCAGGCGCCCGCGCCGCCCAGGCGTATTTTCAGGGCCAATCTCTCTACTGCCTCCGGTGTGGCACCAGCGTAACGCTGGGCAATGATTTGAAACGACGGGCCCAGGCGAATTTCATTTACACCGTGACAGGCATTACAGCCCCGATCATTGAAAAGAGCACCCGCTTGCGAATCGCTCAATTCGGTGGCGAACACAGACGCGCTGGCTACCCCAAGGAACAGCCCCAGTGCACAAACCGCCCCCTGTGCACACGCAGTGACGCCAACACCATTTCGCCTTTTCATTCAGTAAGCCTCGTCACCGGGTTGAATCAGCACGCCCATGGACGGGCCGGAGCCCTCCGGGTAGTTGCTGTATGTTCCGACCAGATAGCCGCTGACCTCATCGATCGCAAGCTGGCGCATATAGGCCATTTGCCGGGGCATGGGTAATACCGTGATCGTTCCCGTGGACGGCTGCAGACGGTAGATAACATCGCTGTTGGCGGTCACGACCCACACTACCTTGCGTCGCTCGTCCCAGGTCACGGCATAGGGCCCTGAGCTGGGATCCGGCAGGTCAAAGGTTGCCATCACCTCACCCTTTTCCATATCGATCCTGGCGACCTGGCCGCTACCAAATAAAGCCACCCAGAGATTGCCGTCATTGTCGCGCGCCATCCGCCGTGGGCCGGTGCCCTCGGGGAAGGGTATGATCTTGTCTACCTTTTTGCTCGCGGTGTTGAGGCAGGCCACCGAGCCGTTAACTTGCGAGTACCAGGCACATAGACCATCGGCCGACAGTACGGTCGCGTAAATGAGATGGTTGATGGGACTCAATCCCGAAATCTTACTCACATCATAAAAGGCAACTTCACCGGTATCGGGATTAAGCGTTCCCATCTGATTGGTGCCCACCAATGTCACCCAGATATTGCCGGAAGAGTCGCGGGCCAGGTGGCCCCGGGAATCAATGGACATATCGTGCACAATTGCAGCACCCCCCATATCGGCAGCGCTTGCAAGATCGCCCGGCCGCAGCGTCCACAGAGTCCATTGCTCGGTCGCGGGATCGAAGCGGCCAAACTGATCATTGTCTATCATCGACACCCACAGCTTACCGCTGCTGTCCGGCACGATTGTATGAGGCCCGGTTGAACCGTCAAAGCTCACCGGATACCACTGCGTGGTACTGTCCTTCGGGTCCAGGCGCACTATCAGGTTTCTCCTGACATCGGCACCCCACAGGTAGGGTGACCCCGGCGCCGACACCAGTTCGCGCACCAGCGCGTCGTCAGGAAAAGAGAACTCGCGGATTATTGTTTTTGCGCTGACACCCAGTGGTGCACCGTAGCTGTAGTCACTGCGAGGCAAGCTCACGGTCAGGGCGGGAAAATGGTCTGCCAGATAGCGGGCAATAATTTCTCCCTGCTCTGCATTGAAAAAACTGTAATCGGCATTTTTGGCGGTGGGCCAATCGATGGCATCCAGGTTCATCGCGCTTTCGAGGGGAAAAACGGCGTAATGTTTGGCGCGCATATAGGTAACAGCCACTCGCCAGGACTCATGGCGCACCACCTTGCGCCATTGACGCAGTGCTTCCTCGCTCCCCTCTTTTCCCACGCTGGTCGCCTCTATCTTGGCCGCGTATTCCCTCACCCTGGGGCTGGGCATCTGGTGACAGCTGGAACATCCCGAAATCATGATATTCCTCGCGTCCCCGGCCGGTGTCCCGACCAGCCAGGCGGATGCCGGGACCTGCTCACCAATATCGGCCACCGCCTCGACGTACACATTTGTTCGATACTGTCCTTCGCGAGCACCCGGTGCCAATTGCAGCGTATCGGGTGCGGGCTGCACCTGCCGATAGCCCAGTTTGTGTACCCTCAGGGACGCATCGCCAAGTTGTTGCTGCGAGTCCAGAGGCATACTGAAAGAACCATCCGGGGCGGTAAAGACAGTGATGGCGCCAGCTCCGGCCACGCCGACAGGCGGTGTCAGTGTGACCATGGCCTCGCCAACACCCAAACCGCTATTGACAGCAGTCACCTGGCCGGACAGCTGCGCAGCATACACCGCTGCCGAAAAAGTGAGTAGGCAGAGCATTGCCGCCAGCCCGGCAAGTGGGCTTCTGCAGCATTCCTGTGTGTTATGCATCGACATTCAAGGGCTCTCCCGGCATAGGTTCGGAGCTGGTCAGCTTGCCGTGGCTGAAGTTTTTTTCTATCAGCGTTTCGCGCAACAGCATCTTGGTACCCAACCACTTGCCAATGGCCCTGGTGAAAAGCTGTGGCGATAACAGGCTTGTCGGTTTGGAAACGAAATGCGTTACCGACAGCAAACGCTTGTATACGGCCACGTCGCTGTGCGAAAGCTCTATCAATCGATCCATATACCAATTGAGAAAGCCGAAATAAAAGGGTCGCTTTTTCTCCACATCCTTTATCCAGGGGTAGCGGAGATTCTGCTCTCTGACCACGAACCAGACACTGTCGGAAATTTTGCTGATGCGCTGATAATACTTGTGCACCAATTGTTCACTGTCCGCACAATAGTGCCTAAGAAGGTCTCGCAGCTCGTTCAATTCCATCAAGGCCTTGGGGATACCCGCACCGGAAACCGGGTCCGCACTGCTATAGGCGTCACCAATAACTATCAGCCCCCTCGGCAGTCTCTTCATATCCTCGTATTTACGCCTGAGCATGGAGGGGTAGCGAAAACTGTGAATTTCGGAACAGGGCTCCAGGCCTTCCAGCTCTTTGGCAATAGCATCAGAGGGCATTTTTTTAGCCAGCTCATTGAACTCTTTAACCGTTCTGGGCGGCGTGAAGCTGTCGTAGGCGATGAGTGATGTCGACAGTACTGAGCGAGTGGAGTCCGTATAATACTGCGCTGTGTAGTGTTTCTGGTGCGGGCGATAGGCGTAGCAGATCACCATCACCTTATCTTTCCACCGCCTCTCCGGAGGCACTTTGTGCTGCATACTGGAATACACTGCGTTAATGCAATCCTGATCAACCTCGAGTGCGCCTACTCCCAGCGACTCCAGTAACTGCGGCACCGGCGTATTCTTACCCGAGGCGTCAACAACAAATTCAGCCGGGATAATTTCCAGCTTGCCCTGAACCGAAACAGCAACACCCAGAACCTGGTTGCCACCCCGGTCATAGATGAGTTCGGCAACCTTGCTGTCATAGCGGTAGTCCAGTTTTTCTTCGCCATCCAGGCGTCGTCTGATACACCACTCCATCAGTGGCCTTCCTGCGCAGATTATTTCCAGCCCCGAACGAAAGACTTTTTTCCATGAACCGGCCATCAGAATGCGGTACTGGTGGGCCGTGTCTACCCGGAAGGCGCCTTCGCGCACCATGTCATCGCTTATACCGGGAAAAATCTCTTCCAGGGCTTTTTGCGCTGCGATTAACAAGTGGTGTAAATGCCAGCCCTGGGCGGCCCCGGGCCTGCCCTCTTCACGGCTGTGTTCCGGGTCCTGCTCCAGCACAATGACTCGCTCGAAGTGCTCCGTCAGCACCTTGGCGGTACAGATACCCGCGATACTGCCACCCATCACAACGGCTGTCCGCCGCCCCTGCATCCGCAGCTGCTCGTAGTCGAGTTGCTGCGGGTCAAGACGCGGTACCGCATCAAGCAGTTCGGCACCGCTGGCGACAAATTTTTCGTAGAAAACCTGAGCTCGCTGCAGCTCGTGCTCTCTCAGCCATTGCCGCGTGGCATCCACCATTGCCGGCGGCCCGCAGAGATAGACATCGGCATCACCGTCAAACAAGGATGATTTCTCCAGCTGATCGGTGATCACTCCCGTATGTCCCGACCACTCCACACTGGGCCGGACAACGGATAGGTACAATTGAAAATCCGCCAATAGTTGACGGTACTGTTTGAGCTGGTCCAGCTTACAGAGATCGCCATAGTCGGTTACGCCATAATACAAGCGTACTGGCACACCCACCCCCTGCGCTACCAGCTGCTCGAGAATGGCGAGAATAGCCGACAAACCGGTGCCCCCGGCCATTAATACCAGAGGCCTCTTAACCGGCCGCAGGTAGAAACTCCCCTTGCTTCCACGTATGCCAATAGTGTCACCGGGCTTTGCGCCAGAGCGCAGGTAGTCGGACATAACGCCCTGTGGCAACAGGCGAATAAGAAAGGTGAGGTGGTTGGACGGATGCGGCAAATGCGCATAGGAATAGCTGCGCCACTGCACGCTGCCTGGAACCTGCAGCTGGGCATACTGCCCCGGCTTGAAGTCCAGCGGTGTTTCCAGGGAAGACGCATCCAGCGAAAGTATGGCGGTGGTATCAGAAACCAATTTCACACTACTCACCACTGCCTCGCCGCAGGCCAGCCTCGCTGCGTTGTCATCCATCGCGTAATCGAGTTCTACAACACAATTCGAACGCACCAGGGTTTGACAGGTGAGGATACTGCGCTCGGCTTTTTCCGGATCGGATAAGGCCTCCGCATTACCCAGCTCGTAGCTGCCGCTGGCGCAGTGTCCCACGCAGGCCCCACAGATCCCGCTACGGCATTCGCTCACAATGGGAACACCCTGCAGTTCCGCCGCCGCCAGAACTGTCTGCCCGGGCAGCACCGACACCGCGCGCTGCAAACCATCGCTGTAACGTATGGTTACATCAAAGCCGGTGGTCTGGTCTGGTGGTGGAACGCTGGCGCCCATGAGCTGTCCTCATCCTGTGATAGGCTCAGCATCCGCAATTTGAGCCCCCACAACCATCACACTAATTGGGGAGGCGTTGCAGTTATTCGGGGGACTCCACGCAACCGCGTGTCGGGACATAGGGTAAGGTTTACTCGATTATGGTCTGGCGCAGAGCGATTGCCACCGCGTGTGCCCGGTCCGACGCACCCAGTTTCTCGTACAGGTTCTTGAGGTGAGACTTTACGGTCTCCTCGGTTATCTCCAGCGTGCTGGCTACGCTCTTGTTACTGCTGCCCTCTGCCAGACATTCCAGTATCTGCATTTCGCGCAAGGTCAGAAGGCTGCGCTGACTTTCAGCCCGGGCATCGTTCGCAAGACGTTTCAACAAAGGCATGGTGACTTCCGCCTGCAGAAACCCGGCACCGGCAGCCACCGCGCGGATGGCGCGCAACAAATCCTCCTTGGGCGCGCTTTTTAGCAGATAGGCTCGCGCACCCGAGTTCATTGTCTCCCATACATAGGCCGGATTGTCATACATGGTAAAGACAACAATACCGGCGCCGGTGGCCAGCGCGGCTATTTCACTGATCGCTGACAAGCCGCTCATGCCGGGCATTTTCAGATCGACAATGACAATATTCGCTTTTGATTCCACTACTCCGCTTATGCCCTCGCGGGCTGAGCTACTCTGGCCAACCACAAAAATATCCGGTTCGGACTCCAGCAGAGACGCCACCGCTTCTCGCACAACGTTATGATCATCAATTAAATAGACCCGAATCTGCTTCACAATTGCTGACCTCGCGGAGTCATCATTCAGCCATACACCTTAGAGCATACATAAACATTTACCAGTCGCATGTTCTGCTAAACTCAAGCCGCGAACAGCAAACCCGGAAGAATAAAAACTATGGCCAGCGATTCAAGCACGCCTGTTATCCCCGGCACCGATACACAGCCACCGGTGATGGACAGCGCGACAACAGCCTCTTCGCATGTCGCAGCAGACAGCTCGGCCCTGGAGCGACTGCACAGTGCCGAGCGGGAAATAACGTATTTACGCTGGTCGGGCATGGTCTTTTGGTTGATCGTTCTGCTGTTTCATAAGCAAACCCTATCCGCTTATGTCTGGCCGGTATATTTGGCCTGTTTCGCCTTCACTGCACTGGTGCAATTCCGCCTGGGGTCCAGGCGATCACCGCGGATGAACGCCTGGATTACCATGATAGGCGACCCGCTGCTTGCCGCTGCTATTTGCTCGGTAACCGGCGGAATTGATTCTGTATTCGTTCCCTTTTTGTACTTCACTTCTCTGGCCGCGGCGTTCAGGTTCGGGATCCGCGAAACGCTGGTTATCCTGAGCCTCAACTTCGCCCTGTCTACACTGCTCTATCTGTATGCGAGCTCACCGTCTGTGCAAACAACCACGCTGTTTGTCACCGTCTTTTACAATGGTATGGCAGCCGCTATCGGCACAATGTTTGCCGGCTGGGCGCGCGCCAATCTGGCACTGGCAGAGGCACAATCCAGCGCGCTGGAGCGCGCTCACACGAGCATCCGGTCACTGCTACACCGTTTAATCAATGCGCAGGAAACCGAACGTAAAAACATCGCAGACGACCTGCATGATCGCATGGGTGCAAGGCTGTTCACTCTGCAGCAGGGTATCGACAGCTGTCGTGAACAGGTTGACACTGCCACGGTACTGGACGCGCGGCTCTCAGCCCTGGCGCAGGAAACCCGCGCCTGTGCCGACGATGTCCGACTGCTGATGAACGAGTTGCGCCCCACCATACTGGACGATCTCGGCATTGCGGAAACACTCAACGAATTCCTTACCAACATGCGTGAGCATGTACCCTTTACCATCGAAACACAGATCAACCCCGCACTGCGAAAATGGCAATCGAAACAGGACGCACTGCTGTTTCGACTGGTACAGGAAGCGACCTTGAATATCCGCAAACACGCCGCGGCTACACACGTTACCCTCAGCCTGGACCGCAGCGCAGAGGGTGTCATTCTGACGATAGCGGATGATGGCGCGGGCTTCGACCCAGACATCGTGCAGTCACGACACTATGGCCTGCTGACCATGCATGAGCGAGCGGAAGCCCTGGACGGTGTATTAAAAATACGCAGCGAGCCCGGTCGGGGGACCTGCATTACGCTGCAGCTGCCAGAATAGCGTTTACTCGCCCGAGGCGCACAATGCACACCCTATTGCGCCGTGTACCCCCCATCAATGGTCATGCCATGACCGGTGATAAAACTGGCCTTGTCTGAGGCAAGCCAGATGGCAGCCTCTGCAACCTCCTGCGCCTCCCCCAGCCGGCCCATGGGTTTTAACGCCAGCAGTGCCTCGCGAAAGCCCGGGGTGGCCGCGGCCAGGCGATCCACCATATCGGTTTCTATCATCCCCGGACAAACGGCATTGACTCTGACGCCCCTGCCGGCGGTGTCAATGGCCAGGGATTTCACCAGCCCCATCACAGCATGTTTACTGGTCACATACGCGGCAAGGCCGCCGGCACCTACCAGCCCTGCCACCGATGCGGTAGCAACAATGGCGCCTGCGCCACGCTCCACCATATCGGGTAATACCGACACCATGGTGCGCCAGGTGCCCATCAGGTTGACGTCTATCACCCGCATGAAATCAGCCTCGCTGCAGTCCCACGGTGCACCGGAGGGCCCTTCGATGCCGGCGTTGGCAAAGGCGATATCGGGGGAGGAAAATTCCTTGCGGGCCAGTTCCAGCAACTGGCCGATATCATCGGTACTGCTGACGTCGGTGCGGCGAAAACAGGCGGCGAAGCCCGCCTCGCGCAGTTCGTTTAACAACTGCTCCCCGGCGGCCTCCTGTATATCACCCAGTACCAGTGCCGCGCCTTCTCTTGCAGCCGCCAGTGCAATCGCGCGGCCAATGCCCCCCGCCGCGCCTGTTACCAGGGCAACTTTTCCACTCAACATAGCATTCATAACATGATCATCCGGGGCGAACCCAATAGGTGCCTGACGGGCGTTGGCTATCCTCGCGCGGCATGGCGGAACTGTTATTTTCAGTCCCCCGGGTTCGCCCTGCCACCCCGCCATTGGGGGATATGCCTCACTGATTCAGGGGAACGATTCGGGTTATGAGTGGAAAATGCAGAGAATGACGTCTGTTGTGGCCACGCGCTGTTAGGGCATTTGCGTCACCGCCGCTACAATAGCGCCCCATGAGCAGATACAGACCACCACGCCAACGCGGCTCCACCTATATCACCCCCGAGGGTGAGCAGGGCCTGCGCGCCGAGTTACACCAGTTGTGGAAAGTTGAGCGGCCGGTAGTGACCAATGCGGTGCACGAGGCTGCCAAGAATGGCGACCGCTCGGAAAATGGCGACTACATTTACGGTAAGCGCCGGCTGCGAGAAATTGATTCGCGGGTGCGTTTTCTCAACAAGCGCCTGGATGAGCTGAAGGTCATAGACCAGGAGCCGACCGATACCAATAAGGTTTACTTCGGTGCCTGGGTGACGCTGGAAGACGACACGGGCAGCGAACAGCGCTGGCGTATTGTCGGGCCAGACGAGTTCGACTTGCAGCAGGGGAAACTGAGCATGGATTCACCCATGGCCCGCTCTCTGCTGGGGAAGGGCCTGGATGATGAGATTCGCGTGAAAAGCCCATCGGGAGAAAAGGTGTATTACGTCACCGATATCCGTTACGTACCGCCTAGCGCCGGTGCAGCCACCACATAAGCAAACCACTGGTGGCGAGGGCTGCAAGCACCACGCCAATCAGGTCGATTAGAAACACGCCGATAGGGCCCGCTATTCTGCCGCTGTGTAAATCCAGCAACACCCGCTCCCAGCTGAGCCAGGACGCCTGCGCCGGAATAGCATCGCGTATCGCATCCGGTAGCACACCCGGGGCGTGTTGCTGAATAAGCGCTCCGGGCGCCACCGAAGCAGTAAAATCGATGGTATCCAGATCGGCGAGCCACCAGCCAGAGTCCGTTTGCAGGGCCATCGCTGACTCTACCAGACCAACTCCCTGCACCGGCACAGGCAGGCCAACACTGGTGTTAATCGCTTCCAATAACTCACCTTCACGCGTAATAAGCAGCAATTCCTCGGTGCAGGCGGCGATGAACACAGCGTCAACCTGCAGCGCGCCTACAAGGTTGCCACTACAGGGCGCCACCTCTTTGGAATTGAAGTACACCAGACCATTGGCGGCTCGGAAAATCCAGTTCTGGCCGGGCTGGAAAGCCGGCAGCTCCGCGCTACCATCGCCATAGGCCCGGCTAAGCCAGGGCCAGTCCACGAATGCGCGATCCAACCCCAGCTCCGAGGAGTGATTCAGTATTAGCCCGGTAACGGACAGCATAAGCACGAACGCTGCCGCCCACACGCCCAGGCGGCGATGCCAGCGCCACAGCACACCTACCAGACGAGACCAGCGGCGCACTAGCCCTCCACCTGAGAGTCCAGCCATAAAGCCAGGCGTGCCACCCGATCAACCGCACGCACAGAAAGTGTGGCGCCGGTTATGCCATCAACCGTGTCAGACAAATGGCCGTCTTCCGCCAGGCTCAGGCCACTGAATTGGCTGGTAAAGAAGGGATAGCGTATCTCCCAGCCACGGCTCTCGCGGAAGGCGAGCACGTCCACTCGCTCGATCTGTCTATTCGACACGGTAATGCCCAGGGTGATGGGCTTGTCTTTACCGATATCTTCAAGAATCCAGGCAGTGCGGCTCCCCGCCTGCCAATACCGCAATCGCAGGGCGTGTGGAACCCAGCCCACAGCATCCCTGGCAGCTGCCTTGCTGTCCTCGGTTAGCCACAGGGTATGCATTTGTGGCTCGCTGTCGCCGAAAGCCAGAACAAGGAATTCGTCGCGCGCGAGATACTCTTCCGCCGCAACGGAAAAAGCCGCCATCAGAACGATGGCGGCCAATCCTGCATTCCAGCCCATACTATGCAGTGTCACGTATCTCCTTAAAATCCAGCATCAAAAACTCCAGCCAACACCCAGGTTCAAGCCGTCAAGTTCCTTTTCGTCTGCGGGGGCGTCCTGAAACTGGTAATCCAATTTGAACACCACATTCTCTTCCAGCCAGTAGTTCAGGCCCAGCGTCCACTGGCTGAATTCGGTATCGCCCGCGCCATCTGCCTGATTGTCCCATTCACTGTAGCGGGTAAAGATACCGAGGTCGCGCATAATCAGCCACGAGGGTTCCACATACCAACCCTCCTGCGTGGCGGCACCCGCGGCAATATTGTTGATGGCGTCATCAATATCCCAGGTTGCCGCAAGTGCGCGCAAACCGAAGGGGCCATTGCGATAAGCCAGGTGAGCCTCGTACAGCCATGCGTCCACGTCCTGGCTGTACTCACCCTGGTAGATGTCCTGCTGGTACTGCACTGTGGCACCCAGCTCCAGGCCAGCGATGCCAGTGTATTTCAGGTTGCCCGTGTAGGCCGGGTCCGATGCATCCGCCTCGGCGACCTTCTGGCGCCCGTCGCGAATCTTGAACTTGCCCTCGGCGGCGTCCAGTTTCAGACCGGAAGTATACGTGGTCTCGTAGCTCAGCCCCGGTGATATCTCACCCGCCAGGGCAAGACCGCCCTCCCACCATGTGGTGGGTATGATGTTCTTCTCAACATTGTTGCGCTCAACGCCGTAGAAGGTATCGGGCTCATGAGTCTGGTTGAGGATGCCCACCGGCAGCAGGAACAGGCCTGCACGCATGCGAGTTGAACTGCTCAAGTCGTGTTCGATATACGCCTGCTCCAGCTCCACCTCACCGGGTTTGCCATCGCCAGACAGCGAATGCTCCAGTTCCACTTCGGAGAACATGCGGGTGGTGTCGCTGAATTCGTGGCCGAGGTACAACACGAAACGATGAAAATCGATCTCATCCTTGTCGCCGCCGTCGCCATTCTGGTTATCCAGGTTGTTATAGTGCATCTCGCCGTAGCTGCCGATGGTGGTTTTCTCGGTCCAACTGGATGCCAGGGAGCGGCCACCAGACACGGCACTCTCTTCCACCATACTGGCAGTGGCTTCAACTTTAACGCTGGTTTCCTTGATTTCAGCATCCGCCGAGGCTACCTGCTTCTTAAGGCGCGCAATCTCTACCTGTTGCTGCTGAATAATCTCCCACATCTCCTCGGGAGTGGGTGTGGCGGCAGTGGCCGCCGCCGTGCACAGGCCCATTACCAGGCCCGCTGTCAATTTTTTCATCTGCGCTATCCCCCGCGATAGAAAGTTGTCCTTGAATGGGGGGAATAATAATAGGAGTGATTCTCATGAGCAATCATAAGTGAGAGATATTCTCATCAGTGGCAGAATTACCGAAAATCCTGCCCCTGATGAGAGATTTGGCTTACATACTACCGCCGGGCACGTAGCCATCCGTGGTGCAGGGCAGGCTGGGGTCGCAAGTGTCGACAAACTTACCCTCGCCATCGGGCATCAGAAAGAAGGATTTTTCCTCCTGGGCCGTGCTGTCCTTACGGGGCAGGCTGTGGGGGTCTTCACCAAATTCGGGCTCAAACGGGGGCAGATTGGTGATGGGCGGAGCCACCGTGCCACCCCCTGACGCACCGCCGCCCAGCGGGCCGTTATCCCAGATGGTTAACACCGAACCGGTGTAGTCACCTGCCGGTACCGGCTCCAGGCCAAAATAGGGGTTGCTGTCGGGGTGGCGCCCCGGCTCAATAGCGGGAACACGCAGCTTCGCTCCAATGCTGCGGGCCATGAATTCCGCGGTCCACATGCTGACCTGATGGTCGCCGAAAGCAACCTGCATCAACACCGCGTGCGCCGGCGTATTCGGCAGAGGGTTGTGCTCAATGTGGTAGACATAGCCACTTGACTCCGCCCGATCCCATAGCATTTGTGCCATAGAAAGGAGGAAACTCTGGTCCTTGACGTTGGTATAGCCACCGCCATCGTCCCCGGTATTGCTGCCGGTAAAGAACAGGCTATAGGTGGCAAAATCGATACTGCGACGCAGCAGCATGCTGTAGTTCATGCCCGGTACACCCAACGCGCCGCGGGTGACATCCTGAATAACCCCCATCAGTGCTCCGCCGAGAATACCGCCCTGACTGTTGCCGTCGTAGTACACGGTGCTGTTGTCGAACACCGGCACACCGCCCGCCTGGAAGGCCGGGTCACTGCGCAGGCCCTCGTCGTGCTTGAGCAGACGGGCGAGGTACATAAAGTTGAGCAGCCCCTGTTGCTGGCGATCAAAGAAGGCCGGTATCAGCGAGAAGTCCTGCAGAACCTGCGTCGCAAAGCCAGCGTCCTCCGATGCGAATCCACTCCAGTCTGTGCCGCAGAACATCATCTGATGGCTGTCGGCCATGATGTTGATATTGCCGCCGGTGCCGCGCAGCGCCTCGGAGCCGCTGCCCAGCAGGCCATGACCGTATAGCGAAGGCCGGGCAACCGCCTTGGGCGCCGCGTCAAAGTCCTCCGCCACAGAACGGGCCACGCTGCAGTAAAAACGCGCGGTGAACATATTGTCACCACCGAGGCGATCCGGCAGGCCATCGTCGGGCGTGTCGTAGAAGAAAGGCGAACCCGGGGCGCCGCTGTCTGAGTTCAGGTAGTTGGGTACCTCATAGGTGCCAACGATGGTCCGCGACTTGTATTGATCCTGCCCCGCCTCGCAACCCGTCTCGGCACAGGGCGCCAGATCAACTACCTCGGTCACAGTAAACCCGGGGGCTGCCCCGCCAAGACTGGCAAAGGCGTCATCCCGGATGTGCAAAATACGCTCGGTAATATTTTCCACGCTCGCAATGTTGAAATCCCATGCCAGGTAAAGTTCATCGCGGGCTACCCCGGCGTCCGCCAGAATACTGAAAATGTCCTCCATGGCTTCCCGGCGACCCTCGATGGCGTCATTGTCGGTGAGGGTGTCATCACGCAGCGCCCGGAAAACTTCCGGTGCTTCCAGCAGTTCCCCGGACGCGTCTCGCATATTTCTCAGCGCAACAATGTAGCGTTCGCCGCGCTCGAACTGAATCATGGGGCGGATGATTAAGGCCTGCTCCGACGGGTCGTCTGTATTGGCGTCCAGCTCAGCGAATATCAGGTGCTGCTCACCGGTACTGGCGCGAATAACCACCACTGGCGAATCGGCGCTGAGTGACTGTTCGAGATCTGTGATCGGCGGCGCCCCGGTCTGTTCGAGATCCACTCCCGGCACCTGGGCCAGCAGCATCTGCGACGGAGAAAAACCGTCGTTACGATTCCACTCGGTGGGGTCGACCTGAATGCCCTGTTTGTTCGCAGGCATCGAGTCCCGGCTGAGATTAACCCGCAGCCCGGTAACCGTGCTGTCATCAGCAACCGTGAATGTGCTGCTGGGCCACGGAAACATGCAATTGTCAGAATCGAGGATCTCACAGCGATCGGCGTTGGGTGTTTCAATAGTGACTGGCTCGGGTGTCTCGTCCCCGCCGCCATCACCGTTATTATTGTTATTGTTGCCGTCTGAGCAGGCTCCAAGGGCCATGGCCAGAAGAAGCGCAGCGAATAGTCTGCTGAAGATATTACTCATGGAAGTGATCTCCGTATTTTTCTGATTATAATTAATATGTAGCGGGTAGCGGGCTTCAGTTCTCCTCGAGTGCCGCGTAGATAATGTTCTCCAGCTGCCCCCTGAAGTTGAACGTACTTGACGGAATCAGCTGGGTCAAGAATATGACGATAAGTTCTTCTTTTGGGTCAACCCAGAATACCGTGCTGGCCAATCCTCCCCAGAAGAAACTGCCCTCGGAAGCCGGAAAGCCATTGCGCACCGGGTCAATTTTATTGGCAAAGCCCAGCCCGAACCCAACACCCTCGTAAATCGTTTCACTGAAACTGCCCGTGGCAAACTGCGCCATGTCGACACCGCCGGGCAGGTGATTGTGCGACATGAATTGCAGCGTACGCGAGCCGAGCACGCGACGCCCTTCGAGCGTGCCGCCATTCAGCAACATCTGACAAAAGCGGTAGTAGTCCCCCGCAGTCGATAGCAGGCCGCCGCCACCGGACCAGAACGTACGCCGGGCGAAATGACTGTCCTGCCCATCGTCCTGCAGCACCATCTCCTTCTGCATGTTGCGCTCGTAACACGAGGCCAGGCGCGCCACTTTATCTGCCGGAATTTCGAAGCTGGTGTCCACCATACCCAGGGGCTCAAAAATTGCCTCCCTCATAAAATCGGGCAAGCTCTGGCCACTGATACGCTCGATCAGGTAACCCAGCACATCGGTCGCCAGGGAATAGTTCCAGCGCTCGCCGGGGGAAAACTCCAACGGCAATGTGCTCAGCTGGTCGATCATGTCCTGCAGGGTATAACCGCGCCGCGGCAGCCCCACGCTGAGCTCACGATAGGCCGCGTCGACATTACCCGCGTGCATAAAATCGTAAGTCAGGCCGGAAGTGTGCATAAGCAGATCGCGTATCGTCATGTGACGAGTGCAGGGCTCTGTTGCAAACAGGGGGTGAGAGCCCGCCTTGAACACGCGCAATTTCCGCCACTCGGGAATGTAGCGATGCACAGGGTCTTCCAGCGAAAACAGGCCGCGTTCATACAATGTCATCAACGCCACAGAGGTCACCGGCTTGCTCATGGAGTAGATGCGCACAATCGTATCAGCGGCCATCCCGGTGCCACGTTCAACGTCCCGCTGCCCGGCCACATCGAGATAACAGACCTTGCCGCGGCGAGCCACCAGGGCGATGCTGCCGGGTATCTTGCCCGGCTCCACGTACCGTTTGCGCAAATGCTCACCCACCCGGGCAAGCTGTTCGCTGTTCATTCCTACAGACTCTGGCGCGACTATCTCTGACACAGTGCAATATCTCCCGAACAAAAAGGCACAGTGAAACGCGTAAACCGCACGCTGGCAAGTGGCTTATCCGGTTTGCAGGGCGCGAGCAACGCGACTCTGCAGTGCCGGCAATACCTCCGTTTCAAACCAGGGGTTGCGGCGCAGCCACAGGTTATTGCGCGGGGACGGGTGCGGCAGAGGAAAGTAGCGCGGGCCGAAATCCTGCCAGCGCCGCACACGTTCGGTGAGGGTCGTACCGCTCGCCAACGGCGCCGCGGGTGTCTGGCCCAGGTAGTATTGCTGCGCATAGGCACCCACCAGCAAGACCAGTTCAAGGTGAGGTAGTTGCGCAATAAGACGTTCGTGCCACCGGGGGGCACAGGCGGTAGATGGCGGCAGATCCCCGGACTTGCCGCGGCCCGGGTAACAAAACCCCATCGGCACTATCGCCACCCGCGACTCGTCATAGAACTGTTCCGGCTCTAACTGCAGCCATTGCCTCAGGCGGTTGCCACTGGGATCGTCCCAGGGTATGCCGCTGGCATGTACTTTTGTCCCCGGTGCCTGGCCGATTATCAGCAGCGATGCGCGGGCACCGGCCCGCACCACCGGATTGGCACCCAGCGGCAGGTCTGGCTCGCAATGGCGACAGGCGCGGATGTCCGCCAGCAGATCCAGCAGGGGAATAGCGGGTTGTGTTGCGGTGGTCATGGTCTGGATCATATACCCCTAAGGCTGAATACAGGAGAGTCACGGTACCCAAAGCCGGGCCGAATATGCCATTGCCGCCGGGCCATAATATGGCCTGTTGTTGCCCGGGCGGTGGCCCAACTGCTACTATCGCGGCCTCGAAAAGCCCGCCTGTATCACGCGATTCGGCCACACCCGGAGCATCTATGACACGCCTGTCTGACCTGGAAAACCACGCAGAGTTCATCCAACGCCATATCGGGCCCACCCCGAAACAACAGACCGAAATGGCCAGGACCATAGGCTACGACAGCCTGACAGCGCTGATCGATGACACCGTACCTGCCGCAATTCGCCGCAAACAACCCATGGACCTGCCGGGTGCGCAGTCCGAGCAGGCCACACTGGCGCGGCTGAAGCGAATGGCCAGCCAGAATGTCGTTAATAAGTCCTTCATCGGCACCGGATACCACGACACCTGGACTCCCGCTGTGGTGCAGCGCAATGTGCTGGAAAATCCGGGCTGGTATACCGCCTACACCCCCTATCAGCCAGAAATTTCCCAGGGCCGGCTGGAGGCGCTGCTCACCTTCCAGCAAATGATTCTGGACCTGACCGGTATGGACCTCGCCAACGCCTCCATGCTGGACGAGGGTACTGCCGCCGCCGAGGCCATGACCCTGTTGCACCGGGTAAACAAGCGCAACCGCAGCAACACTTTTCTGGTAGCCGCCGACTGTCACCCCCAGACCATAGCGGTGGTACAAACCCGCGCCCAGGCTCTGGATATTGAGGTCATTGTGGGGCTGCCAGATGAACTGCTGGGTAACACCGAAGCCTTCGGACTGTTGCTGCAATACCCCGGCACTTATGGTCACCTGGAGGATATCTCGCCGCTCATCAACAAGGCCCACGAGGCGAATACACTGGTAGCGGTGGCCGCCGACATCATGGCGCTGTTGCTGGTTAAATCCCCCGGGGCACTGGATGCGGACGTGGTGGTAGGCAACACCCAACGCTTTGGTGTTCCCATGGGCTTTGGCGGGCCCCACGCCGCCTATTTTGCCACCCGCGACAGTTACAAGCGCTCTACCCCCGGCCGCATCATTGGGGTTTCCATAGACCGTCGCGGCAACCAGGCCCTGCGCATGGCGATGCAAACCCGGGAGCAACACATTCGCCGGGAGAAGGCCACCAGCAACATATGCACCGCCCAGGCGCTGCTGGCCATCATGGCTACCTTCTACGCCATGTACCACGGCCCCACGGGTTTGCGCAGAATCGCGGAACGCATCCATTACCTCACCGGCACACTGTGCGCTGGATTGGCCGATGCCGGTTTCAATGCCGACAATGCAAGCTACTTCGACACCCTGACCTACACCGTGGGCGATCGACAATCCGCGATTATCGAGCGCGCCCTGGCCCAGGGCATGAACCTGCGCATTATCGGCAAAGACCGGCTTGGTGTGTCGCTGGATGAAACGACCAGCATTGAGGATGTGCGGCGCCTGGTATCGGTGTTCAGCGGCAAACCAGAGCCAGACCTGAACGCGGATATACCACTGACTCATGGCATACCCGAGGCACTGCAGCGCGACGTGGACTACCTGCAGCACCCATTGTTCAATGACTATCACTCCGAGACCGCCATGTTGCGCTACATGCGCTACCTGGAGGACAAGGACATTGCCCTCAACCGGGCCATGATCCCGCTCGGCAGCTGCACCATGAAGCTGAACGCCACCACCGAGATGCTGCCAATCACCTGGCCGGAATTTGCTGGCCTGCACCCCTTCGCACCCACCGACCAGACCACCGGTTACCAGGCCATGCTGGCAGAGCTGGACCATATGCTGCTCGAATGCACGGGTTACGATGCGATCTCCATGCAACCCAACGCCGGCTCACAGGGCGAATATGCCGGGCTGCTAGCCATTCGTCGCTATCACGAGAGCCGCGGCGATCAGCGGCGCAATGTGTGCCTCATACCCTCCTCCGCTCACGGCACCAATCCGGCAAGCGCCGCGCTGGCGGGCATGAAAGTGGTGATTGTGGAGTGCGATGCGCTGGGCAATGTGGATCTGGACGACCTCCGTGCCAAGGCCGACCGGCACAAGGATGACCTCGCCTGCATCATGGTGACCTACCCTTCAACTCACGGCGTATTCGAAGAGTCTATTATCGACCTATGCAATATTGTGCATGAACACGGCGGCCAGGTGTATGTGGACGGCGCCAACCTCAATGCCCTGGTGGGTATTGCGGCGCCGGGCAAGTTCGGCGCAGATGTGTCGCACCTGAACCTGCATAAAACATTCTGTATTCCTCACGGTGGCGGCGGACCGGGCATGGGCCCGATCGGTGTGGGCGCCCACCTGCAACCCTTCCTGCCCAGCCACCCCGTGAGCCCGGTGGCCGGTGTGGATGCGGACAATGATGTGGTCGCCTCAGCGCCCTACGGCAGCACATCCATCCTGCCTATTTCCTGGACCTATATCGCCCTGATGGGCGGTGAAGGCCTGGCGCAAGCCACCCGGGTTGCCATCCTCAGTGCCAACTATATTGCCCATCGCCTCAAGGACCACTACCCCATTCTGTATACCGGCAGCAGCGGCAATGTCGCCCACGAATGCATCCTCGATATCCGCCCGATCAAGGAAGCCAGCGGTGTAACAGAAGAGGATGTGGCCAAGCGCCTGATCGACTACGGCTTTCACGCGCCCACCATGTCCTTCCCGGTTGCCGGCACCCTGATGGTGGAGCCCACCGAAAGCGAGTCACTGGAAGAGCTGGACCGTTTCTGCGATGCCATGATCGCCATTCGCGAAGAGATTGCCGCGGTGCAGGAGGGCCGCCTCGATGCGAAGGACAACCCCCTGGCCAACGCCCCCCACACACTGGAAGACGTGACCGAAACCAACTGGGAACACCCCTACTCCCGCGAACTCGCTGCCTACCCGGTGGACTCGCTGCGCCGCTACAAGTACTGGGCGCCGGTTAACCGCGTGGACAATGTGTACGGCGACAGGAACCTGTATTGCGCGTGTCCGGCGGTTGATTCCTATAGGGAGACAGAAAAAGTGTAGACGGCCAGACTGGCTGATGAGGAAAAACTGGTTGGTAACAAATCGCTCTACTGTGCGGCGCAAATTCCAGTTGATAGAGCGGCAGCCTAATAATCGATGTCTAGCTAATTTGGCAATATCCTGTTGGCAGCTGTTAACTTGGCAGTACCGTTAATTTGTCAGCATCCAATCATCCGGCGGAGTGTCGTCGCTGCCAAAAAGTAGCTTCTGTGAAACGCTGCTCGATCGAATACATAAGTTGCCGCTGCTCAAGAAAGCGCATAACGCCAGTACGTACCGCCATCGAGTAATTCTCCAGAGCGAACGCATTGCCACTGAACAGCGACGGAATCACCTGTCCTGCCTGCTCCCCCGCCCAAAGCGCTGTTGTAATGCCATGGGACGAAAGAGGATCAAATGCGGCGGCACTATCGCCAATCGCCATCCACGGCGCACCGTCTACCATTCCACTTGCGCGATTGAGCCATGTTGTACCGGCACTAAAGAGCTTTGGTGGACTGCCTATCTCAAATTCAGCATCGGCAATCCATCGACCTATATAAATCGTCTCCTCAATCAGCGATTTCCAGGCCTGCAAATCGCCTCGTGGTGAACCCTCAATAAGGTCTGGGTCCGTGTAGAAGCCCACTGACAATCGCTTATCTGGTAGCAGGGCAGCGTACCACCAACCAGCGGCCACAGCCTCTATGAGCACGGCCTGCGTAGGCTCGACGAAACTTCTTCCTTGTCTCAAAAAAGCCACCACTGCCGCAAGTTGATCAACTCGCTTGCGATCACAAAACCTTCGTCCTATTGTTGCTTTTCGGCCTGTAGCATCAATCACAGCGTCTGCAAAGATTTCAGTGCCATCGGTTAAGGTCAATTGCCACTTTGAAGCCCGGGTTTTTAGCGACCCCAAACTCGCAGGTTGATAGTCAGCAGCTACTGACAACGCAGAAGCCCTTATATCTGCGTCAAACTGGTTGCGGTTTAACACCATCCCAGGGCCCTCGAGGTGAAGGATGGCATTGCGATCAATTAATTGCTCACTACCCCATGACGAGAGCGTCGTGTTCGACGGACGGTGCGCACCTGAGATCAACACATCACCCAGCCCGAGGCGTTTTAGAATCGGATTTGCAGCCGGAGCCAGGGTCTCACCCACGGCATCCAAACAAGATTCAGGTTTGGGCGCGACCCAGGAAACAGCTACCCCGGCACGCTGCAAAGCAATAGTCGCTGCTGCTCCTGAAACCCCGCCACCGACGACGGCGACCTCGCTGGTCACGATATTTCAAATTGGGAGACAGTCATTGCCAAGGGCCTACTTAAAGCGCAACTCCATGTCCCCTCGCCCGACTTCAACATAGGCCTCAGCTGGAATGCCAAGCTCACGTGCGACCTCTTCGGGAACTTTCTTTTTGACCACAAATCCCATGTGCTGCCAAAGTGTAATCATATTAGTAATTCCATCCCAGTAACTCGCAGTTGCATGGTAACCAATTCCTGCGACGCCACGCTTCCAGTCTGCTCGCTGATTAAAAAACTTAAGACGTTCCTCTCTTGAGAGTTCCTTACCACTTGCACTTAGACCGGCAACAACCTGATTCTCAAAAAAGCCCTCGGGCAAGACATCTACCGGAAGCAGTGCAGGCCACCAAACTGCTGTTGGGAAGTCATCCCTCATCAATACCTGCTGGCAACTAAAAGCATCACACTGCCATGGAAGCCCCATCCACCGCGTCATGTCACCGGGCATGCAGGGTCCTACTGCCGGATCAATACCCTTTGTATCATCGCCTCGCAACACAAGCTCTGGCGTCAATAACGGCCCAAAGTCCTGGGCAAGGGATGAACGGCTACCCAGAGCAACTCGAAATGGCTCTGGCTGATACGCATTTGGTTCATCTGATTGTTGATGAGCGCGTGCGTACAAGTTTGGATGTCGAAGATAATAGGTTAGCTCAACACCAGGATGGAAAGCGCCACCGCTTAGGGGCTCTAAGGCAGCCTGGGTTAAAGCAGAGGGTTGCTGGTCTAAAGGGATATCATCAAAGCGCTGAACTCCCTCATCATCCGGCTTCCAGTCATTGATAAACTCACCGTCTCGCCACTGTTGCAAGAACTTGTACTGTTGATGAGACATCTGGAACCAACGCAGGGGACTTCCATCGTAGTTAACACCGTCACCGAGCATGTAAGGAAGCTTGAATCGTTGATCGTTCAGGTATGTTTCAGAATCCTCCTTCCAGAACTCATACGGTATGCGAATCTGCTCAAAGACCTCTTGACGCAATTTACGACTCCTAACGTCATTGTGCGATAACGACTTGATCAGCGCCTTATCGGAAAAGTCATGGAACTTGTCCATCCAGGATGCTCGAAGATTCGCGGCATTGCTGAGCCATTGCATCAAACCCAGTCGATGAAAAGTAGGGTAAATATGATTAGTAAACGAGAGTGTCTCGGGGACCGTTTGCCAGCCATTTTTCACATTCATATCGTAGATCACGTCGTACATGGTTGACACTGGCGGGATCTCGGGTGCAAAGTTTGGCCCGACACAAGCGACCCAGGCCGGTTCTGCATCTCCGGAAAAGGTGCCGTCTTTCATTTTGACAGAGGCTTGAACTGGCCCATCACACCAGTCATCACACCAACCATCATTGTCTGCGAAACTCGTGATACCAGCCTTCATCGGGCTCTTGGAAATGCCATCGGGAGGCATCATGAGCAAACGTCCTTTATTATCTGTTCTCAATTGGCCCAGCCCAACGATTTCCGACCCCCAAAAAGCACCTTGCATCGCGTAGCGCTCATCACCACCATTTTCGTTTGTTCTTGAACCTGTAATGGATGTTGCGCCACCATCAATAACAAGGTTGTGTTCTCGCTGCTGCTGATTAGAGAAGTATTGATTTCGTTTCTGTCCGGGAATACCCGGTGCAAGATTATTATTATCCATTGGGTTGTTGAAGCCATACCAGGCGGCTTTTGTATTTGCCACGTGAACGGTCCAATCAATAGTGGCCTCATCAGCGGTAATCTCTCTAATTACTCGCCCATCCTGAGCAAACGCATAGATTCGAAACCGTTGTGCCTGCTTTTTAATCTTTTCGGAGCCATCCTTAAACGAACCATCTTCCGGCTGAGGAGGCAGACCAGGAACCTCAGGTGCAAGGAAATATTTCTCTGATCCACCCACCCTACTAATACCTATTGCCGGATAGATACCAAGTCGGTGGATGGGCGTGCCTTTCGGCGCTAGACCTGACCCAGCAATGTTCGCTAGAGCAGCCCGGGGCAGCATTGGCAGACTGAGGGCAAACGCTCCTGCTCCAGCGAGAAAGTCGCGCCGCTTCAGTCCTTTTTCCAAATATGTCATGCCACTTATCCCTGCGATTCTCTAGAGAGTCCGAAAGCCAAAATGTAGGCACCTGATTTGACTCTGTAAGGCCAAGTGCAACTAAATATCAAAGATGTGTAATTTGAGCTAGTATTGCCTGTTACTCGATCAAGTACGACATGTTTTCAACTAAAAAAAGGATATGATGATGAGAAAAATACAAGTGGCGTTGGCGATTTTGGCGTGCGCATTTGCATTTAGCCAACAACTGTCCGCAGAATCGCTTTATAGGCCTGCAGTAGAAGCCAATGGCTTTCTATTTGTGTCCGGACAGAATGCGCAAACACATGATGAAAATCTAACCGGAGATATTAAACAGCAAACCAAAGCCGCGATAAAAGCAATCACAGCAACGCTGAAAAATCACGGTTATAATTTGAGCAATGTTGTTGACGTGACAGTCGCGCTGGCAAGCCAGGCCGACTTCCAAGGTTTTAACGAAGTATATGGCGAGTACCTCTCTGGCATGCCGGCAAGATCAACTGCACTAGGTGTTCTACATCAAGATAAAGGAGCGCTGGTAGAGATCTCAATGGTCGCATATAAAGCACCCTGAGATCACAATAATACTGAGTACGTACCCGGTACCCTAAGGCTTTCGGGGTTTTTCATATAAAGGGCAGGCCCTCAAAGTATGATTACATAGGCTTACTAGACCTGCCCCTCCGAAAAACCCCATCCATGAAGAACCTGCTCGTTTATCTCACCAAAAAAGTGGCCCTCGACAGGCGAATGGCCGTGGGTGCCGGGTGTGAATTGGTGCCGGTTGTAGGTGTTCATGGGCCGACTGTATCAATCAGGGAGTACCCTTGGACGCTCCCCGGGAGGGTAAAGTCTACATCCTGCCCATCGAGAAGAACTCGGGATTCGGCCGCATGCTGGTGAGATTGGCCATACGGTTACTGAGCGCAAAGAATGCAGTAATGGCCCCGATATCCCAGATATCGTCGAGTGAAAACCCCGCCTGAAGCAGGACATCGACATCCTCATCGAGTATCGCCCCGGCATCCTGTGCGACCTTGACCGCAAAATCCAGCATCAACACCTGTTTAGGCGATAAGTCCGCCTTGTGATAATTAATCGCCAATTCGTCTGCGATGAACCGATTTTTAGCCCTGATCCGCAAAATGGCTCCGTGCGCAATCACACAGTACTGACAATCGTTCAACGCCGATGTCGTCACCACAATCATTTCGCGTTCGGCTTTCGTGAGGCCGGAATCTTTTTCCATCAGGGTGTCATGGTAGGCCATGAAAGCACGGAGTTCGTCGGGGCGATGCGCCAGCGTCAGAAAGACGTTGGGCACGAAACCCGTTTTCCCCTGGATCGCCAGGATGCGATCTCGCAAATCTGATGGTAAATCGTCGATCTCTGGTACAGGGAATCGACTGACTGGTCGTTCGTTCATCGGAAATAACCTCCCTCAAAAGTAAGACCATGATAGCCGGCAATCGCAAGCCTGTGGGTGGTGAACTACTAATTTATGGGATAAATCGGTCGGTTAGTTGTTCGGGACAGGTTCGGAGTTCGGTTTCAACACACTTTTACGATTCTTTGGCTTACTACCACCCACCCAAAAAACGGCCCCAACCAGGTTCGGCATACGCTCGGTTTCGGATTCCCTACCCTACCCCAACAGAAAAACCCGTTACCCTTCTTCCGCTTACTGCCCCGGTTCGGCTTTCTCCCAGTTCCTCATAATCGGACGCTCAAAGCCTCAAAACGTGAACGACGTTGCCCGTGATACAGGCGATGTTGTTGTCGTAGCCACATCCGCACCGTCGAAGGCTGGCTCTATTTGAGTGTTGTGGTGGACCTGTTCTGTGCTCAGGTAGTGGGCTGGTCCATGAGTCACCGGATGGATTGCCAACTGGTCATCCAGGCCGTTCTTATGGCCTTGTGGCAGAAGAGGAAAAAAGGGACTGTTGTTCTGTCTTCAGACAGAGGCTCGCAGTTCACCAGTCACAAGTATCAGTAATTCTTGGGAGGCCATGGCAGCGCGCCGGAGCCTATTGACGGATATCACGGCGTAGCGTCCTTCATTCCTGTTGCGATTTTCTGTTGCTTGCGCAAAGGCAGTGCCGTCTTATAGCGCACCTGTTTCAGTGCAATACTGGATCGAATTTTTTCCACCTCAGGCATGGGGGAAAGTTTGTCCACTATAAAACGCTCAAGAGCAGAGACGTCGGGTACCGCCACTCTTAGAAGGTAATCCTCTTCGCCTGTCATCAGGTAGCATTCCATCACTTCTTCATGGCCGGAAACACGACTTTCGAATTCGTAGAGAAGTTCCCGGCTCTGTGCTTTCAAGCTGATGAAAACGAAAACGTTCAGGTTTAGCCCAAGGCACATCGGGTCGAGGAGCGCTACGTAGTCTCGTATCAACCCGGATTTTTCAAGCCGTTTGACCCGTTTCAAACAGGGCGACGGTGAGAGGTTGACCCGCTGAGCCAGTTCAGCATTGGTAAGTTTGGCATTTCTTTGTAGTTCATCGAGGATTTTCGAATCTATCCCATCCAATTCCATATTTACCCCTTAACCTCAATATCGCGGCATAATATGCTCCGCACGATGATATCTGAAGCGCAATATGGCAGATAATGGTCATGCAAGGAAGATATAATATCTCTGCTCTAAATGGAGATTCATATGACGCAATTTGCTGAAATAGTATCTGCGGCTGCGCTCCCGGCTGCAGATGCTGACGCCCAGGAACTCGCCGAGTGGTGCGAGGCCCTGCAGTCGCTGGTTACCCATGCCGGACCCGAACGGGCACGGCAGATACTGGACGCTGTTGCGCAAATAGCGCGTGATCCGGCGATTGGCTGGCAGCCGGTGCACGGCACACCCTATGTGAACACCATACCGGTGGAACAGCAGCCGGCTTTTCCCGGCGACCTCGCGCTGGAGGAACGGCTGGTATCACTGATGCGCTGGAACGCGCTGGCGATGGTGGTGCGTGCCAACAAGGCCTACGGTGAATTGGGCGGGCATATCGCCAGCTATGCCAGCGCCGCCGATTTGTTCGAGGTGGGCTTTAATCACTTTTTCCGCGGACACGATGAAACCGGCGACGGTGATCTGGTGTTCTACCAGCCTCATTCCGCGCCGGGCGTTTATGCGCGAGCCTTTCTGGAGGGCCGACTTACCGAACAGGACCTGCAACATTATCGGCAGGAAGTGACCGCCGGCAAGGCCGGTGCGCGCGGTCTGTCGAGTTACCCACACCCCTGGCTGATGCCAGAGTTCTGGCAGTTTCCTACTGGTTCCATGGGCATCGGCCCCATCAGTTCCATTTACCAGGCGCGCTTCATGCGCTACCTGCAGCACCGGGGGCTGAAAGATACTGACGAGCGCAAAGTATGGGGGGTATTCGGCGACGGCGAGATGGACGAGCCCGAGAGCATGTCGGCCCTGACCCTGGCTGCGCGGGAAGGCCTGGACAACCTGGTATGGGTAGTAAACTGTAACCTGCAGCGCCTGGATGGGCCGGTGCGCGGCAACGGTCGCATTATCGACGAGTTGGAGGCGCTGTTCAGCGGCGCCGGCTGGAATGTGATCAAACTGGTGTGGGGGTCAGACTGGGATGGCTTATTTTCCCGCGATGGTGAAGGCGCCCTGGTACGGGCGTTTGCCGATACGGTGGATGGCCAGTTCCAGACTTTTGCCGCCAAGGACGGCCGTTACAATCGCGAAAATTTCTTCGGCCAGAATGAAGCGCTCGCCCGTCTCGCCGAAGGCCTCACCGATCAACAGATTGATCGGCTCAAGCGCGGGGGTCATGATCTGGTAAAGATCCATGCGGCTTATGCGATCGCCCAGCGCCATAAAGGCCGTCCCACTGTGATACTCGCCCAGACTAAGAAAGGCTACGGCATGGGCGAAACCGGGCAGGGCAAGATGACTACCCATCAGCAGAAAAAGCTTGATCGCGAGGACTTGCTGGCGTTTCGCGACCGCTTCCAGTTGCCCCTCTCCGATGCAGAGGCGGAATCCCTGAGTTTTTATCGCCCGCCTGAGGACAGCGTAGAAATGCGGTATCTGCATCAGCGCCGCGAGGCCCTGGGAGGGTATGTGCCAGCACGCAGCGACATCGCTGATGCGGTGCCCGTGCCGGAGATCGCCGCCTACGGAGGATTCGCCACGGCTGCCAACGGCAGGGAGATGTCAACCACCATGGCCTTTGTGCGCATGATGGCGGCGCTGCTGAAAGATAAGGAACTGGGGCCGCGAGTGGTCCCTATTGTCGCCGACGAGGCGCGCACATTCGGCATGGCCAATTTGTTCAAGCAGGTGGGTATTTACTCCAGTGTGGGGCAGCGCTATGAACCGGAGGACATAGGTTCCATTCTCAGCTATCGCGAGGCGCTGGACGGGCAGATCATCGAGGAGGGTATCAGCGAGGCCGGCGCTATCAGTTCCTGGGTTGCGGCGGCCACCAGTTACTCCGTGCACGGCCTGCGCATGTTGCCGTTCTATATCTACTACTCAATGTTTGGTTTTCAGCGTATTGGCGACCTGATCTGGGCCGCTGCCGACCAGCGCGCTCGTGGCTTTTTGATGGGCGCCACCGCCGGTAAAACTACCCTGGGTGGCGAGGGTCTGCAGCACCAGGACGGCCACAGCCACCTGATAGCATCCACGGTTCCCAATTGCCGTGCCTACGATCCGGCGTTTGCCGGGGAACTGGCCGTGATCGTCGACCACGGGATGCGCCAGATGCTGGAGCAGCAGGAGGACGTATTCTATTACGTCACGGTAATGAACGAAAATTACCCGCAACCCAGCCTGCCCGATGGGGTGGCGGAGGCTATCATTCGCGGCATGTACTGCTATGAGAAGATCACAGTGGACAATGCGCAGGCAAGCGTGCGCCTGCTGGGTTCGGGTGCTATTTTGCTGGAGGTGATTGCCGCAGCGCAGCTACTGGCAGAGGACTGGGGCGTAACCAGCGAAATCTGGAGTGTGACCAGCTTCACTGAGCTGGCCCGGGAAGCGCGGCATGTGGAACGCTGGAATCGCCTGCATCCCAACGAAGTCGGGCGCGTTAGCCATGTGGCCGAGTGTCTCGTTGGTGGCACCCCGGTAGTGGCAGCCACCGACTACGTGCGCGCTGTGCCACAGTTGGTGGCCTGCTATATCGAACCGCATTACACCGTACTGGGCACCGACGGTTTCGGGCGCAGTGACACGCGCGCATCGCTGCGTGAATTCTTCGAGGTTGATCGGCACCAGATTGCCATAGCAGCGCTGGCGAGTCTCGCGCAACAAGGGATTATCGACAAGCTGGTGTGTGCCAAGGCAATAGTCAAATATGGCGTAGACAGCGAGGCGTCGTCGTCGTGGGTGTGCTGAGCCAGCTGCAGAAAAACAGCCCCCGGCTAGGCACTCAATCGAGAACTGCTTGCTCTGATGCCAGCAGCGTATGAATCATTCGCCGACCGTTAATGATTATGGCAGATGCCAGATCGGTGAACTCCAGGGGGTCGGTTCCTGATGCAGCAGAGCCACGCGTCGTTGCACTCAGCTGAACGGCTCTGAATCGATGAATCGTCGAACGACGTTGCCCGTGATACGGGCGATGTTGTTGTCGTAGCTATTGTGAGCGAGCGCACCTGCCCACGCGATCGAGCTCATCGCGAATACTGCGCCGCCATTTGGCGTCTCGTAGAATGTTACATCGGCGTGTATGTGTGGGCAGTTAGGGCCCGTTATCGCGGTGTGCGTGTGAGTCATCTCCTCCTTCATCCAGTTGTAGGCGCTGCTGAAGTTGTCCGCGCGTGCTATCACCAGCGCATGCGGCGGTGTGCCGAGCGCGAAATCGGCGCGGTCGATCTCCGAACCCGCCGCACCGCCGCCGATAATGCCGAAATCACCGATGCGCTCGTCGCTCCCTATGCCTTCAAAGACGAACGAGACCCTAGGGTCGAGACTCTCACGGGTGCGCTCGAAGTACGTCGACGAATCGAAGCCTTGAGCGGTCATGCCGGTGCCGGCGACCGTTTGTGGCGCGCGCCCCATACGCCGCCACATGCCGCCGAGCTCGCCGGTGAAGCTCGAGTAGTACTCGCCGCCTTCAGCAGCCCACGAGCGAATGCCATCTTCGGCGCGTCGCACTTCCACGATGCCGGGTCGTTCCGGGTGGTAGTGTGTGCGCCAGTAGAAGCCATTACCACCCATGTAGATAAAGCGGCCGCCGTTTGCTTGGTACTCAGCATAAGCATCCATCATACGCAGCGATGGATATTCGGGGTGGGTGCCAGTAGTGACGCAGCGGTAGGGCGTAAGTAACTCGGTACCGTGCAGTTCGAGGTCATCCTCGGTGATCACGTCATACTCGATTTCCTCCGCTTCTAGCCAGTCGGTGATATGCGTGTCGGCAGGAAACTGCCACAGCGCCTGCTTGGGCGAGAGATCGAGCACTGGGCGTAGTCGTGAAGAATGGCACACGCCGCTTCCGTCGCGGTGATGGTCGTACATCGACATACTGAAGGCCGGATTCTGAAATAGAAACAGACCCGTCTCGTCGACCACGGTAAAAATGCCCGTCACGTGTTCGACTTCGGGCCACTCGATGTAAATAAGGTGATTGGCGTAAGCCCAGTAACTTGCGGTAGGCAAGATTAGCGCGAGCTGCGCGCGTGCCTCGCCAAGCGGCGGGCTCACTACGAACGGCACAAGATACTCGGCGTCGCCTTGCTCGAGCTTGGCGCAGTAAATACCGCTGCGTGCACCGCTAGGCACAGTCCAAGCGAAGCTAGTGTCCCAACCGCAGTCATGGAGATCATCGTCGTGGAAATGGATGGCGCCGTAGTGCGCCGGTGCGTGTGCGAAGTTGTACTCACTGCCGTCCCAGCCGACGCCCTTCATGGCGCGTGTAGGTTGATTGACGGTGTGGCCATGGCGGCCGCTCGGAGTTTGATCGACTACGCTGGTGCCGGCGAAGTCTTCACTGAAATCCCATCGCGCGATTAGGTCAACGCCATAGTCCACGCCGGCAGGGTCGACGAGAAGAGCCTCGATTTCGCTGTCGCGCAATGCACGCTGTGCCAGCGCGGGCGCCTCAAGCTTGCCGCTGTAATGCCCGCCCGCACGGTGCGGTAGAGCGTCATTGTTGTGCCACGCGGCTAGACGAAAGGCTTTCCCTTGCGAGGGCTCCAGATCGCAGCTCTCAACGCAGTGCACGGTGCGAGCACGATACGGGTCCTTCTCAAGCGGCCGCTGTAGTACGATCACGCGGTCTGTCTCCGGATCGTAGCTCGCCGTAACGAACACCCACGCCCTCTCACGGAGCGGTACGCCGGTGGTCACGACGACTCGGCGTTTGCCGTTGCCGAGTATGAGTGCCGGCGCGCCGTGCTCGTCTAGCTGCAGGCCCCAGCCACAATTGCCGGTCTCGTCCCAGGTGCCGGCGACATGCTGTCGGCGTAGGCCGGGAGTTGTCGGCCACAACCAGACCTGCACCGTAAACGCACGCGGATGCCAGGCAGGATCGTTTTCGAACGCGACGAACGAGCCAGCGCAAATCGATTGTGCTACCGCGGTGTAGTCGCCTTCGAACGCGGCCTCGGCCGGATACTCCTTGTACCCTGCGCCGCCTTCGGTCGCGTCGCCGCAGCGCAGCCGCACCAGCGAGGCGCGGAAGCGTCCTTGACGCGTTGCGCTCACCTTGAATTTGATAGTTTCACTCGGCCGGACGCTGAATTCGTCGGGATAGCCGAGAAGGGGCTTTTCGACTCTCTCTAACGGCTCCAGCACGTCTGGCGCATCGGCGACAGGTCCCGAGGTCGTCCAGCTACCGTCCGACTGCTCGGCGAGTCGGATTCCCGTATTTGTTTCCCAACGCTTGCGGAACACGCCGCATTGCGCCGCGAGCAGATTATCGTAGGTTTCGCCAACAACCGCGTATAGCGGGGAGTCGCGAAGGCCGGTCTGCTTAACGACCAAATACGCGCCGTTCGCTTCGGGCTGGACGATGATGTGGCGGTCGTCCACCGGTGCCCAACGCAACACCTTGAGCATCTCCAGTAGGTCGGCACTGTGCGGCCCGAAAGGTCGCTCGTGGAATTGGTGGACGAGATCAAGACGTTCAGGATCAATAGAGTGCACTGGCGGGCGCCTTCTGCATTAAGGATAAGTCACACCATGTTACACCAACCGCAGCGCGTCGCCCAAAGCAGCCCTGACCCGGCCACAGATTAACCGGCTTTAGTAGATTTCCCTTTTTGCAGTTATCCTCAATACAGGCATCAACTTTGTTGACCCAGTGCTTTTTAGACGTCAAACATCAATACTTGTGGCTGAAGTGAGGACACAGCAAGTCGTGAAGTGCGAGTTGGCATTGCACCTGCGTAAATAACTGATTGGATGATCGGCCCCAGCTCAAAGTTCGGTTTCAAAAACCCCTTTTGCTTCTTCCACTTACTACAACCCAGTTCGGTATTTCCCACCATCAGTCTCGGCATACGGTCGGTTTCGGTCGCCCTGCCCTACCCAATCAGAAAAACTCGTTACCTTTCTTCAAGCTTCCGCACAATTTCCTCACAGATCACTACGATGTATCGTCTGCTGGTGTCTCACGCGAGTGTGCCAGAGTGGAGAAGGCATTCTGTTGCTGCCATCGGTAAGTTGCAGCACCTGTACACCCGTATCATCAACGATCAGGAGACTGATGGTGTTGAGCGGTGGCTTAATCGCAATTTTGAATCACCTGCCGCACCAGCGATCGGAAAAGTGATTACAGACGCACGCCTTTCGTCGGAAGACTGGGCTTGTCTCATCTGATTTCTAGCTGCACAAGATGTGCGTACGCCGGCCCGGTTAATGGATATACCAGTGTACGGAAGACGGCCTGAAACGCAGCAGAGTACACAGGAATCGCTGGACCGCGCGGCCGCAGAATTCACAGCCGAATTAAGCAAGGGTGTGCCACTGGAAAAACTCAAACTGGGATCGGATCAGATCTCGACGAAGCACTTTCCTATGAAACTGAGCATAGAAAAGTCGCCGGAAGGAGATAGCGCCAGCATTCGCTCAGAGGTAACAATTGGGCGGGCCTACTACCTCTTTGTAATGGAAAATTCACTGAAGAAGACCGCACAATTTTTACTTCAGCACCAATGGACCATTCTGCATAGTCCAGATGGCATAAGCTGGCCGACCAGTGACAAGCCAGTGGTCAAGCTGAACTATCACTCGCCAAATCATTACGATTTTGAAGGTGGCTGGAATAGTAGGGGTACAGAGATATTCATGCCACTTAGCACACGTCACTTACTGTACTGCCGAGTCGGCGAACGACATCCTCAAACACGAGGGACCATACTACCTCCCAACCAAGCCAGCTTAATCCAGAAATTTATCATCAAGAATGCTTACCGCTATATTTATGCCGCAAAAGCTCTGGAAGTAATTCAAACAGTACGTCCACGAACAGTGAACGCCCGACTTTATGAGGAGGATCGAGCCGCGTGGGCACGCTGGCATACGGAGCAGAGTGCCGTGGAAGCAGAGTATTTTTCGGATGCCAATAAAAGGAAATAGCATAGTCACCCTCGTATTGGAGTTACTTATTGTAGTCAGCCGCAGGTTGCGATAGTGCTGTGCATGGCGAAATACTACAACGACGCTAGAGCGCCATCTTCGGGTATGAGATTGGGAGGGTGCGAGTCGATTGTCTGCCAATAGCCTCTTTATTTCACCTATACTCTGGAACGATGGAAAATCGATAGGGTTTGACGCATAGTATTTTGGTTTCGCGAGTCAGTCAGCTCAATCCCGAGGCGTATTCGACAGGAACCCGGAGACACTAATGGTTTCGGAAACAAATCCACCAAGCCGCGTTCTGATGTTGATTGCCCTGATCCAAGGGCTTGCGCTACTGCTATTGCATTGGTCCATTGTGCTGGAGTTCTGGCCCTACGAGTCACCGGAATGGTTATTTGCCTTTTACTCATTGACCCTCACCTGGCCAACCATGCTGCTACTTGGCCTCACCCACGACAATTTTAAACGCTTCCTTCTACTGTCGTCGGGGGTGGCGTTGGTGGCATTCGCCTTGGGTTTCTACGTTGGTTTTCAGGCGAGCCCTGTGTCGCATATTGCCTCCCATGGGTTGCTGGCCGGCTTTATTCTTACGATGGCAATCGGTGTATTCAAGGCGCTAAATTACAGTCAGGCGCTGGTTGCTGCTGGGCCAATCACCTATAGCGCATTGTTTCGTTGGTCATGGCGAAACTTTTTGACGCTTTCTCAGGCTCTGCTGTTTACACTAGCAGTCTGGCTAGTTCTACTGCTGTGGGCTGGGCTCTTTGCTTCCATCGGAATCGATTTCATCCTCGATCTTTTCCAAAAGCAGTGGTTTCTTTACCCGGTGTTAGCGCTGGCGAACGGCTTTGGGGTAATCATTTTTCGTAGATTGACCCACGTCATTGACTCTGTCACCCGGCTGCAGCAAGCGTTAATGAAGTTTTTGCTCGTGCTGCTTGCGCCTGTTTCGGCTCTATTCCTGCTTGCCCTGTGTTTCACCGGACTGGGCGCACTGTGGTCAAGTGGCGGTAGTAGTCTGATACTCTGGATGCAGGCTCTGATGCTGTTTTTCACCAACGCCGTGTACCAAGACGACCCCGATCTCAGGCCGTATGGTCTGGTGCTGCATCGCTTCATCTATGTTGCAATCGCGATTCTGCCGATTTACAGCGTGCTCAGCTTTTATGGCCTTAGTCTTCGAGTGGATCAATACGGATGGACGCTTTCGCGTTGCTGGGCCTTTTTGATCTGGTTTGTATTGACGGTGTTCTCTGTTGGCTACCTGCGCGGAATTGTAAAATTTGGAGACGATTGGCTGCACTCCCTTGGACGGGTGAACGTCATTGGGGGCCTGCTGGTGATGATTCTTGTCGTATTGGTGAATTCGCCTCTACTGGACCTTCGAAAATTGACCCTGGGCAGCCAGCTCGCAAGGTTGAATGCCGGTACGATTGATCTGGACAATCTCGATGTAGGCTATATCGCGCGGCATCTGGGGCGCCCCGGTTACCTTGCACTTCAAACCTTAAAAGATGACTACGGTGATACCAATCCTGAATTTGTGCGACGAGTCGATTTTGCTTACCAGCCGACCTCACGCAAGAGAGTTGATGCCGTTGAATCCTACCCCGATCAACCGGCCCCCAATAAAGAGCATTTCCTGTCGACTTTGACGATCATTTCCGGAGAGCCCCCCGAGAAGCTTCTTGCAAAGGTATACCGAACCGAGTTGCTAGCTTTAAACCTGCCAAACATTAACAACGATCGCTATTACCTCATGGAAATCGAAGTGAACAATTTGCCCCCCACCGAATACTTGATGCTCCGAGAGTCGGAAGACGATGCCAGCGCTAAACTCTATTACTGGGACGGCAAAGTCTGGCGAAAACAAGTACTCCGATTTTTCGATGATGGAAACAATCAGGCATTATTCGACGCTGTTCGCAATAACGATATTGAAGCGGTAACCCCTCATGCGCAGGACATCCGTATTGGCGAAACTTATTTCAGAGTACGATAAGCAACCAGTCGTATTCGAGAGAATTCTGCGGACAGTTTACTTGTTTTCTGCCCGCGAATTTCGATGGGGCTTCATAAACGTCCAGTACAGGTAATCTTGGCGAAGCCATGCTGTTTTTTTATCCTAAATCCTCCAGAGTGACCACCTCGCAGCAAATCCCGGGTGGGGCATGGGTAGGCCCATGGGATGATCTGGCGTGCCAACCCTCTGCACAGAGGATCAGCAGCGCTATCGTCAGGCCCAACGTTGTCAATATGATGCCCTCGATGAGGACAGTACAGCGTGACCACCCCGGAGCTGTTCATAGTCCTCCGGAAGAAATCTCCATACAACCCGACGCACTTCACGCCCCCGAAGTGTAGTGATGTGACTCAAGGCTGAGCCAAAAGGCGCGCAGACACGGCTGGCAAATGGGGCATTTATCCGCAGGCATTAATCGGGGTCACGAGAGGCGATGCTCGTATCGCGTCGGGTAGAGCTTCGACCTGAGCACGGATGCGACAGCTACTTCAGAACAATTGCGTCAAGTCCTAGACTGTGCATAGCGATGCAAGGGCTCAATACCTGACTCCGCCCCCGTTAGTCTTTTTGTAGTGGTCAAGTAAAACTGGCAACGGTTTAGCTGCCAATCCTGTGCTGCATGGCCCGGATTACGGGGGTACGGTCATTTCTACGAATATCAGCAAGCCACTCGCGATGGTCAGTCAAGTGTTTCCGTTCCGAGCCGATCTTGACTATCTACGTTCACTATCTGCACCTACAATCCGCTCAATCGGGGCGGGCAGGGAAGCGCCTTTTCCAGCATAAAACTGCCAGAACCAGGTTGCCACGATCTCCTTTACGGACCCCCTTCCGAGTGCTGCCAGCGTTTTATCCAGTGAGAACAGTACGACGATTCCACGCACATCCTATAAAGCCAGAAAATCCAGTCATTGATCTCAATGGACATTTGTTGAAAAACAATCGTGTGCACATAAATGAAGATGACCGGCACCAGCACGAAGCGGGCGTGCTTCAAGAGCTTGACTCTAACCTTTACCCACCTGCGAAATGGTTTCCAAACTGTGTATGTTATTAGCGCCGAGGGCGCTCACACCCCATAATGTGTTGATTTGCACGATTATTATCATACCGGTCTGTACTCAGCAAATTCAGTATAACCGGCTTCAAATTGCTCATGATCCGCTCTTACCCCATCTTTGTGATTTGCCTCGCAACACTATTTGGCAGCAGCCTATGGTTTAGCGTTAACGCGGTTGGAGATGGCCTATATGCTGCATGGGGCATTACCACAGCGGATATGGGGCATTTAACCAGCGTTCTGCAGTTCGGCTTCATTTTAGGTACGCTAGTTATTGCCTTGTCTGGCATCGCAGACCGCCATTCACCTAGCAGAATATTTCTGCTGAGCGCTATCGCTGGGGCAATTGCCAATGCCTTGTTCCCGTTTTCAGAGGGAGATCTGAGCGTAGCGTTACTGCTGCGCTTTATTGTCGGCGTCACCCTGGCTGGCATCTACCCCATAGCCATGAAACTGGTTGTCAATTGGGCGCCAGGTCGCACCGGCAATGTATTGGGGTGGATGGTTGGCATGCTTGCGCTGGGTTCTGGCGCGCCGCATCTTATTCGAGGTGCAGATCTTACCTCGCATTGGCAGGGTGTACTTTATGTAACCTCTATTCTGGCTGTCATTGGTGGATTATTGGTCTTCAGGCTCGGTGATGGCGTGAAGAACATTCCCGCGCAAAGGATCCGCGGTCTGGATGTGATTAGTGCGTTCAGGATTCCCGCGTTTCGAGCGACAGCATTTGGTTACTTCGGTCATATGTGGGAGCTTTACGCGTTCTTCTCTTTGATACCGGTCATGCTCGGTTTAAGCGCTTTAATAGCAGGCGATCAAATATACATCGTCTCTTTTGGCGTATTTTTTGCATCAGGGGTCGGGTGCGTTGTTGGTGGTTTGCTGACGCGGCGTTGGGGGAGTGGGCGTGTTGCTATTGTTGCGCTGGCCGCTTCCGGCTTGATCTGCGCGTGCATTCCCTGGCTTTACTCGATTTCTGAGTTCTCACTCGTGATTCTCATGATGCTGTGGGGCCTTTTCATTGCCGCCGACTCACCCCAATTTTCGTCACTTGCCGCTCGCGCCTGCCCGCCGGAAAGAGTAGGTGGCGCACTGGCTTTAATGAACTGTATTGGTTTTGGCCTAACCATTTTTGCCATCGAAATTGTTTCAAGGTTATGGGAAACGTGGGAGATGACGGTGGCCTGGATTCTATTACCAGGCCCACTCATTGGGTTGTATGCCATGCGCCATATGTGGCGCAATGATGTGCTCGAACAACAATAGTATTTTTTAGTACTAGAATATAAAGAATTTGGAAAGTACCAACGGAGTGAAAAGATGACTGAATACGCCTTTAATCTTGGCCCGTACACACGGAAAATTACAACAACATCTGATACAGCGCAATTATGGTTTGATCGCGGCTTGAATTGGATGTTTGCGTATAACTATGAGGAAGCGCAGGCCTGTTTTCAGAGCGCGTTGGAGCACGATCCCGCCTGTGCTATGGCGCATTGGGGTGCGGCATATGCCGTTGGGCCCAATTACAACAAGCCCTGGGAGCTATTTGATGCGCAGGATATTGCGCAAACCCTGGAGCATGCAAGCGCTGCCATAGCCAATGCCAAAGAGCATGCCGGAAACGCCACTGCTGTAGAACAGGCATTGATAGATGCGTTAGGCAAACGCTATCAGTCAGACAAACCCGTTGCCGATCTTTACACCTGGAGTGGTGCCTACGCGGACGCAATGCGTGAGGCGAGCAGAAATTTCGCTGACGACTGGGACGTAAGCACACTATTTGTCGAGTCCATGATGAACCTCACTCCCTGGCAGATGTGGGATCCTCGCTCAGGCGAGCCAGTGGAGGGAGCCCGCACCCTGGAGTGCCGTGAGGTATTGGAGCTGGCGATGGCGAAAGTGGAAGCGGCAGGGCAGGCGCGACATCCGGGGCTGCTGCATCTGTATGTCCACTTAATGGAAATGTCACCGATACCTGAGGTTGCGCTCAAAGCCGCAGACGAATTGCGCAATGCAATTCCCGACGCAGGGCATCTCAAGCACATGTCGACCCACATCGATGTATTGTGCGGTAACTATAAGGATGTAGTAGCGGGTAACTCCGCGGCGATTGAAGCTGACAGAAAGTTTATTGAGCATGCGGGCGTAATGAATTTCTACTCACTTTATCGCGTCCACAATTTCCACTTCAAACTGTATGGCGCAATGTTTCTCGGCCAGTATGATCAGGCAATCGATGCATTTAGCGAAATGCTGAAAACGGTACCTGAAGAACTTTTGAGGCTGGAATCGCCACCCATGGTCAATTGGCTGGAAGGGTACCTCTCCATGGAAACTCACGTATTGATCAGGTTCGGGCGCTGGCAGGCGCTAATTGACGCACCGCTGCCTGAGGATACAGAATTCTATAGTATGACAACGGCGATGAACTACTATGGCAAAGGGATTGCTCAGGCGGCCCTAGGGAACCACACGGGCGCACTTGAAGCGCAACGAAAATTTGAAGAGGCGGCGGCTAAGGTTGCCGATGAGCGGCTTATTCATGTTGTGACTTGCCAGCAGATATTGGGCGTTGCACGAGAAATGCTTGCAGGCGAAGTAAACTATCATCATGGGGATTACGATGCCGCTTTTTCTCATCTGCGACAGGCTGTGGTTAATGAAGACAGTTTGCCGTATGACGAACCGTGGGGCTGGATGATGCCTTCAAGACATGCATTGGGCGCGTTACTACTTGAGCAGGGACATGTAGAGGAGGCAATGGCCGCCTACGAGGCCGACCTGGGGCTTGACGATTCAGTGATTAGATCGAATCAGCACCCGGACAATGTCTGGGCGTTAGTGGGCCTGGATAAGTGTTATCGCAAACTCGGTAAGATGCGTGAAGCACAGCTCATCAAACCGCGACTAGCATTTGCGTTGTCGCGGGCTGATAAGGAGATCAAAAGATCGTGCTTTTGCAGTGTGCGAGATGCGGCCTGAAGAACGGGTGGCCCTGCCAAAAACTAGATCCGAGAATAGCTAATTCCTGTATATCACCAAAACTTTCTGAGCAGAGCACTAGGTATTTTTGCGGGTCCCGAAGACAGTTTACTCAATAGGCTCAGCTGAAAATTGAATTGAGTAACCTGTCTCCGGAATTCAAACTCCGACCTGTGTGCGTTGGCGTACAGACATTTGTCTACTTGCAGTGCAATCTGCGCATGATGAACTCGCAATTTGTCAGTAGTGTCAGACACTTTGTTGGCAATTGTTGCTGTCGAGTCGCCAGGCACGTCGGGTTTAGCGGATGGAAAAAGCATTGCCGAGGTCTATTTCGAATTGCCAGTGACAGCATGAAATGCCAATTCGCCAGAGGTAAGCTCTGCAGTTGATTTCTCCCAGCTAACTACGTAAGAATGCGTCTCAAGGAGAGATCTATGAGCGAGGGCAAGTATCTAAACACAGGCGATGGGCATGAGCTGTATTATGAGGCCCATGGAGACCCCAGAAATCCCTCTATTTTATTTGTTCACGGGGGGCCGGGCGCGGGTTTTTCCGAGCACGACAAAGAGCCCTTTGATTTCGAAAACCAGCACGTCATTTTCTTTGAGCAGCGCGGTGCCGGACGCAGCAAACCCTTCGCCAGTCTGGAAGCGAATACCACAGATCATCTGGTTGCTGACATGAATCAGCTCCTCGACCATCTCGGGGTCGAAAGGTGCTCACTCTATGGGGGATCCTGGGGCTCGACGCTGGCCTTGGTCTACGCGATCCGAAACCCGGAACGAGTTGAAGGGATGATCCTTCGAGGAATTTTCCTCTCCACCAAAGAGGAGTACCAGCATATTTTCGTCGATGGGACGGACCGCTTCTTTCCCGAGGCCCTTGAAGGGCTGTATGCGCCGGTTCCGAAAGATCGTCACCACGACGTTTTGAATTACTACTCGGAGCAGATTCGTTCCGGCGATCCGGAAAAGGCAGAGCAGTACTCCCGGGCCTACGCGACGTTCGAGCTTTCCGTAGCCAAGCTGGAGCTGCCGACTTCCGAAATCCCAAAGTACCTGGAAGAGTTTAACTACAAATCTCTGGCTGCGATCGAATGCCACTATCTCTCGCAAAACTGCTTTCTTGAGGAAAATTACATCTGGAATAACCTGGAGGTAATCCGCTCGAAGCCTACCGCCATCTCCCATGGCCGGTACGATATGCTTTGCATGCCGAAGTTGGCTTATCGATTAGCAAAGGAATTTAGGAATTGTCGGTTGGAGTTTGCAACCGCCGGGCATTCAGCCACGGATGCGGCACTTAAAGAATCACTCGCCAAAGCGACAAAGTGGGTTCTGGAACAAGTGAAAGATTGACGGCTCTTCTCGACAAAATGGAAAAAACATCTCTACTGGACCCGTGCATGGCCAATTAGTAATTTATAACGCAAATCAGCCAGTTAGTTGTTCGGCTCCAGTTCGGAGTTCGGTTTTGAAAACTTGTTACCATTCTTGGGCTTACCAGAAACCTGTTCGGAAACCGATCTTAATCCGGTTCGGCATACGCTCGGTTTCGGCCACCCTGCCCTTCCCCATCAGCAAAACCCGTTAGCTTTCTTCAAACTACTGCCCAGGTTCTCCCTGGACCATCCGACTAATCGGGGTCTCTAAACTCTATGCGCTGCTGGGCCCAGCACTTTCTTTGTAATGGATAAGCTTAGGTTATGACAGATGCTCTCGACTATTATAGTACTCCCTCAGGGCTCATAGCTTGGAGGCGAGGCGGGTTATCACATTAGTACCCCAAAGGGGAATGCTCATCCCCTTGCATTTATCTTAGAATAAACCTTTGTCTCGACATCAAGGAAAGTATCCCACCGTGTATCAATTAACTACTCGCACTCGCAACCTGTGGCTACTTATCGCTTTATTTTTGACCGCCTGCACCGCCGAACCAAACCACCCACCAGCCGACCAGGTATTTACCCATGGAGTCATCTATACCGTTGACAAGCAGCAGCCTTGGGCTGAGGGCCTTGCCATTGTGGGTGACAATATTACCTATGTGGGTACAACCGCTGGCTTACAACGTTGGATTGGCCCAGCAACCAAGATTACTAACCTGCAAGGCAGGTTTCTGCTACCTGGCTTTGTTAATTCCCACTCTCATATTTTTCTTGGTGCGGCCCATATTGACGATCTGCTTTTAGATCAGTTCGACCCCGTTGAAACGTGGCTAAAAGAAATAGGCGAGTTCGCCAGACTAAATCCGCATCGAGATGTCATTGTCGGCAGCGGTTTCCTTGCAAGCAGTTTCGGTCATGAAGGCCCTAGTCGCCACTTGATTGATTCAGTGGTGCCAGATCGTCCTGTATTCATTATGGACGAGGGGATGCATGGTGCGTGGCTCAACAGTGCGGCCCTAAAACAGCTGGGCATTAATGCGAGTACACCAGACCCAACTCCCGGCTTTGACTATTACAAGCGCGACGCTCAGGGAAATCCCACCGGATACCTGCTAGAAGGTACACTCTGGCAAGCTATGAAGGATCTAAACCTCGTGAATGTCGATAGTCTGACTGAAAATACCGCAGAAGTTATTCAGCTTTTTAATAGCTACGGAATTACTGCGGTATTTGATGCCGGCCCATGGGAGGCTGAGGAAATCCAGGTCGACATACTAGAATCACTTCAGACCAACGATCAACTAAGTATTCGCTTTGCAGGCTCATACTATATTGATGATGCCGCCGATATCGACACTGTAATCGGCAAAGTGAAAGCTCTGCAGCAGCGCACACAGGGCACTCCATATCCAGTCAGCACTTTAAAGATTATGGTTGACGGGACTCTGGAGGGACGCACTGCCGCGATGTTTGAGGACTATCAAGGCGACCCGGGTAACCAAGGCACGTCAGTGCTGACACCGGAACAACTGAGTTTTCTGGTGAGTGAGGCTGTTACCGAAGATCTTGATATTCACTTTCACGCTCTTGGTGAACGAGCTATCTCGGAGTCGCTGGATGCTATCGGCGTCGCACTATCACATTATCCGGAAAGCACCTCACGGTTCACTCTCAGCCATATTCAACTGATGGCACGGTCTGATGTGGCTAGATTTTCCCGTTACAAAGTAGTCGCACAGAGCACGCCTCTTTGGGCAAAGCATGATGCAGAAGGCAGAGTGTTCATCACCGAAGATCAGTTTAATCGCTATTATCTGTTCAATAGCCTGGACAAAGCGGGAGTCAAGCTAAGCTTCGGCTCCGACTTTCCCTCTACCGGAGCCGGCAACCTGGGTATCTCACCTCTGTACAATATTGAGATTGGTCACACGCGCCAATACCCCGGCAGACCTGAGGCGCCTATTCAGCCTCCGATGGAAGAAGGGGGTGCGGACAAAATCTTGGACTACTTTGGAGGTAGTCCATGTAC